>Ga0214545_1004625_pt1 | contig 25595 bp, 9 predicted proteins | sample CNSS4metaG_FD_160064 | JGI IMG/M metagenome (GOLD analysis project Ga0214545, IMG submission 160064) | Root nodule microbial communities from cowpea collected in UCLA plant growth center, Los Angeles, California, USA - CNSS4 | ecosystem: Host-associated > Plants > Roots > Nodule | place: USA... | reverse complement strand
TATTATAATATATTTATTATATATATTTATATATATATATATATATATATATATATATATATATATATATATATATATATATATATATATATATATATATATATTCAAGGTTACAGAATTATTATTTTTTCACTCGTAGTGATATAAACTCAAAATAGTTTTTTTTTTCATTAATTGTATTTTGAGCTTCTTCTCTGAAGAATTCTTAAATACTACAATATTTTGTATCTTAATCAGTTTTCAAGTAAAACTCATATTTAAATTAAAATAAATATAATTTAAAAAAATAAAAGTGACCATTCACTTATATTTTAATAAAAAAAGAATTCATTAACTATTCTAAACTTTAAGTAAATTTTATTTTGATACAAAAATTTGTCAATTTAGTCGATATTTAGATGACTATGTTACTTGTTCGAAGCATCCATCATTTTTATTGTGACTAATTTTTATGAAAGAACCTAGTGGGTCACTTTTAATATCGTATTTACCTTTTTTCCCACTAAGGGTGTGTTCTTATGGGGTGATGAATTGAGAGAGAGGGAGATGATTGATTTGGGTTGATTAGAAGGTGATATTTATGTTGTTTTTTTTTATGGATTTGTGAGTGACAGTGGAGTGGATTTAAAAGTGATTTTTGTGGAAGTTTGTAAAAGATTTGACTGATGTGACTAAAAAAAATTTAATTTAATAGATAAAAATGTATAATGACCTATTTGTCTTTGGTGTTAAAAAAGTATAATTAAATGATATTTAGATAAATTATAATTAGTTTTTCATATATTATGATCATAAATAAAAATATTATAAATGTGGTGTGTAATTGGATACAAGTAACATGTATCCGGATACTGAATCATTTGTAACCAGATACTAAATAACATATATCTGGATACTGAACCATTTGTAACCGGATACAAAATGGTAAGTGCAAAAATGAAATCGGATACAACCATTTCTTTCAATATTCTTCATATATCAAGCATCAGGAATCTTGTTCCATGGCTACGAGTGCAACAACTACGTGATTTTTTTTCATAAGGATACTGTAATAATTTGCCACATTTATCCCTCAAATCTCTTAAAAAAAGAGAGATCCATTTATCTACTAATCTCGCAATTATTCGCTTTTCCATTGTTGCCTTTCTCCAAAAGTGAATGATTGTTTCTCCCCCTATTCATCGCTCGCCATTCTGCTTTTACAGTCTTTCTTTGCATGAGAACATACGCTAAAAGATGAACCTTGAAACCTTATGTAGTATAAACATAGTTTACACAACTAGATGATAATATAATACGAAAAGGAAAAACTAACGAAGTGGAAAAATAGTACTTTATTATTTCTCTAATATTTTGGTCATTTTCATTGAATATGGAAATCGCATATATAACTTTGATCGTCAGTTACTTCGGTAAATTATACCAATTAGTTCAGGCTTCAATTTAGTCATTTTCATTAATAATGAGACCAATTAATAACGTATAAACTAAATATAATGATGATTTACAAATTTTGGCATCATTTAGTCACTTTATAAAAAATTCTAACACCAATTCTATCCATTATTATAATTTCAAGGGCGAAATTGATTCACTCCAATAAAACTTCTAAACAGTGACATATAATTATTAATAATTATAGTAATTAATTTAGATATTAATTTATAAAATTAAAATTATTGATTACTAAAATAGTTATTATTATTAATAAAAATTATAATTGGTCATTAAATTTGTCTTTAAATTAGTTATAATAATTTTGACTATAAAAGGAAATTGGTCACTAAAAATTAGCTACTTAGATCTTGACTATCAAAATGACTTAATATTGATCTCTAATTAATTAGCAACCAGTTTAATAATCAATTATAATTTTTTATTTATAATAGTAACTATTTTAATAATCAATAATTTTGAATTTTGTAAATTGATATCTAAATTGGTCACTATAGTGACTAACTATTTTTTGTTTTTAAAATTGATTTTTAATCGAGAATTTTTGCCTAATAATTCTTAAATTATAAATTTACAAACAATTATGCTAGTTTACAAATACCATTGTAATTTTTTAAACTAAATTGGCAATTCAGTCCAAACAAACATTTATGGCAGCAAAAAATGATTAGGATAGTACGATTAATAGGTGTAATGGAGGGAAAGTAATAACTATATCTTTAAAAAATATTAATAAAAAAGATGTGATTGTTCCTTTAAACTCCTCCCATTTCTAGAGTGATATTATTGTCCCTCTCCATGTATTAAGTCATGAATGTGTTGTTATGGGTGAAAGAAGGTGTTGGATAACAAAACAGAGGAAAAGAATTATTACAAAAATAAACTATTGGAATAATCGAAAAGAATGCAAGCAATACATCGGTTGTATACAAAATATGAAACTGATTAAAGAATCTCGTATTTAGGTATTGATGTTGCAGTTTGGTCTGATTTTAAGTTTGAAGTTTTATCGCAGTTTTATTTTTAAAATATATCTTAAAAATTTGAAGGGAGACCTACCGTATCATAGTTCAACAAAAAAATATGTGAAAAATTGGTGGTGATGGGAGCCTAAAGAACATTGGTAGGTTTTTTTATGGTTGAAAGTTGAACAATAAAATTATTATGATTTGTTGGATATCACTATGTTAAAAGCTTTAATTGTTAAGACGTATCTTTTTTTTATCTAAGAATATAACAGTTTAAATGTCACAATTCAATTGTTATTGGACTTATTTGGCCTCCGCCAGAGGATAACTGATGCAATGTACAACATTGTTCGTAATATATGTTGTAAATCTTACAATGATTAGAGATAAGATAAACTTAGTATATAAAAGTGGTTGCAAACTTCACCTTTTAAACTGATATTTGTAGGGTTGAGTTAAACTCAAAGTCTACTTCTTAATATGATATCATAATCATTTAAAAATCTAAGTAAAATTTTGTTACTTGTTGGGTTTATAGTATCATCCTGATTGGATCACTATCGAACAATTCATAAATATCTCGTTTCATACTTGATATTATATGCCTCAGCGTGAAATGAGTGCTTTAAAGATCATATATACTTTTGAAACCCCAATACTGTGAAACCTTCTTTCATTCAAAACACAGACCCTCCCTCTTCTTCTTATTCTAGAACTCTCTCTGAAGAAGAAGATTTGGAGAACCCAACATCCCAACATCATCAAGAGTTGTAGCACGGTAAGGGGGGATTTCTGTTTTTCCTTTTCTTCTTCTCATCTAAGTTTTGGGGTTCACATGCAAGTGCTTCTTTGTTCCCTTACTTGTGCTAACAAAATGTTTCCTAGGGTTTTTCTTTTAATTTTGACTTCTAAGGAGTTGTAGATTTCCTAAAGTGAGTTTTCAGATTCCTCATTCTATGAACTATGTTAAAGGGTGAGTGTTGGTGTCTCTTGGAAAAGGGGAAAAGCTAGTAAGAAGGTAAGAGAAACTAAAGTTAGTTTTGGGTGTTTTAAATTCTGGTTGAGATTGATTTAATTGTTCGTTTAAAATTTTGAATTAGATCTCATACATTATGTTTCTGCTATGTGTTTATAAATGTACAAGTTCGAAAGACTGCACGTGGGGTTTGGAACTTGATTTTGGGAATTTTTTAAAGTTTTTGGAAATCCACTGTTGAGTTGCAAGTTAGTACCGTTGAGCTAGAATTTCATAGAGTCTCAAACAAAGACCATTATTGTAGAGGGAATAGAGCAGTCACACCTACTACGGAGCACAAGCTCAAATAGGGAGCCCTTGGAAGGCTAGCACTGAGCGACACCTTTCTACCATTGGGCACCGATGAAGTCAGAGAGCCCTTGATGCTCTGGCGTTAAACGCCACTTCTAGGGCTAAGTGGTGAGTCCTTGAATCTTTTCTTTTATGTGTGATTTGTTGACGTGCTATAATTCTTATCACTCACCAAGATAATTCTTATCACTTACTAAGATAATGAGTTGATAGTATTCCATAGTAAGATAAATTTGTGATTATTTCCATGAGTGATGATATGCATGTGGATGTCATTTAAGAATTTTTTTAGTATATCTATGAGGTTGTAAGGATTTGTTAATAAAGAATTATGATCAAGGAACCATGTAAATGATGATATGATTTATGAGTTGAGTTACATGAAAATGGTGATAGAGGTATGAGATGATTATTTCATGGAGATTGGAAATGAGTGGTGTATGCTCTGAAAAAACTTTATTATTATAGATGTATAAATTGTTTGATGTGTAATGTTATATTCTTGCTAAGGAGAAAAAGTATAGTTCAATAAGAGTATGGTGATGTAATTGTTTGGGACACCTCTTGAAGTTATCCTTAAACTCTACAAGACTCTCAAACTTATATAGAGAATGAAGTTTTGGGTGGTGAAGAGTGTAGCAGATTCCTATAACTAGTTTAGGAATCGTGGATTCCTTCTTTATTAAGTTATAGTGAGTTAACTTGTGGAGAAGTGTGTGGATTGGTGAATTTGGGCTAGTCTCAAGTTATCATATTTCAAAAGTTGGAAAATTTTATGGGATATTGCCATTGGTGCCCATCTTCTTGTGTTTGTGCATTGCATTAATTCACATATCGAGTCTAGAAATGTTTTGAGTTTTGCATCTATAAATGTGTGATGACTACAATTGTGTGATGAAATTGAAATTGATTGTTCAATTTTAAAAATATTTATATTGTTGTTAGTTAGAACTTAAAACTTTAGCTTACTCTTTTGGTTTATGGTGGTTTATCTTTCCTTTTCCTTCGAATAATCACTATTATTTTTGCGTGAACAGAGATTATTACAGGTTGAAATAGAGGAAACCAGTTGATGTTGCGGAATCTCTATAAATCTTTGGATCTTGCGCCTTTTGTTGAATTTGGAATGAACTAGTAAATATAAACCAATGATATTATAGTCTTTTATATATTTTGAAATACTAAAAAACTATGAAATGTTTGTAAATTTTATACACCCGATGATTAAAGAATATATAATATATATATATATATATATATATATATATATTCAATTAGTTTTAATTAGTTTTCTTCGTATCAAATTATAATTTTATCAAGAGGATAAATATGCCTATTTTCGCGGGATGTGACAATACTTACATCATAATTAGGTTTACTTGATAAATGGTTAATTATATTTATAGATATTATATTATTATTTTTCTTATACAGATTATGAATATAATTTAATATATTTTAAATATACATTTTTATATTATAAAAGAGAAATATGTTTTATATTTAATAAAATATAAAATAATTAAAATAAAAATATTAAAATAATAAAAGAATAAAATTAACAAATTTATATTTTAGTATTTTATAAAGTAATGTATTTAATATATTACTTTTAAAATAAAAAAATTATTTGGTAATTGTTTTTTATTTTAGTTTATAATGTATTTTGTATATAACTTATATTTTAAACTAGCTATTGTAGCAAATTACTTTTAAATTTATTTCATTACATTAATCATATCTATTATAAACCCTCTATTTACTTTTCACTTATTTCTCTCAATTCAACCGATTTTACTTTTTCTCTTTTTTCTTTTTTTAACATTGAATAGTTAAAAATTACTAAACACAATATTATATAATAATGTTGCAAAGCAGATAGTGAAAGATGATATAAGAATATTAATACAATCATCCCAAAATAATTATAATAATATAAATATATTTACAAATAACCACTAAAATAAAGGGTATAAGAGTTTTCTAACTCTACAGAAGAAACAAAAGATGTCTCAATTCTACGTTGCTCCCCTGTTATCTAAAAAAAAGATGATCCTCACCTGCTCCCTCCTTTGTTCACACAATTAAGTGATCATTGCAAAAGAGATAATCCAAAACAGACACACAAACATGCAAAAAGGTAAGCTAATATAAACAAAGTCAAGCCTCAGAGTTCAAACAATCAATTTCAAAGGTAAACCATACTAGCATACATATGCACAGAGAAACAAATGACTCTAGACTCAATTATCCGGATACGTGCATTTAAGCATTAGATTCATGGTGATGTGCACCTGTTCATGGGGTAATCACCCAACCACTCACAAGGTAAGTCCCGTTCGCGCCTAAGACTTGATCAAGTCCAGTGGCTAAGACCTTCTGCATCTCTTAACGACATAACCTACTCTACTTTATTTAACTATGAGCAATTATTAGAGAAAAGAAATCACCATAAAGAATCATTATGCCAATGTATACACTAACTACTTCCAACTAGAATTTTCTCCTTGAAATTCTACAATTCACATTTCATTCCATGCTCTTATAACACCAGTAAAATCAACTTATTTCCATTAATCATGTGTAGAAATCATATCAAACATTCAATTTCAATTTAACTAATAAGTGTGCAGAACCTGAAACACTCGCCCAACGAACACATCCTCTCACTAGGCAAAACACACATTTCGACGAGCGACCAAGTTGTTTGCTCAGCGAGTGTTTCACTAGGAGTCCAGGGAAATAAATCCTCAATAATACGCTTAGTGAGAAATACTCGCCCAACGACTCCTGAATCAGAAGTATCCCTATTTTGGAATTCGTCCAACGACTCCTAAATCAAAGGTATCCCTAAATCATAATTCGTTTAACGAGAGTTTGCTCGCCCTATGAGTCTACGTATTTCTGCAGAATAGTAATTCTGCAGAATTTTGCAATCTCAACCATTTCATATGGTCCAGAAATCTTCATAGATATCAATTTGCATAACAAATATTATTTCATCATCAACATCAATACCAATTGGACTGACAGAACACATCAGTTTCACAACATGCCTAAGAAATTCACATTTCAATTTAACCTATCAATTGCTACATACAAATCAATATAAAACCACTCAATTTCACAAGCTAAAAATTTAATTCAGTCATGCAATCCCTTAATTAAACAGTTTCACATGTTCTAATTAGTCTAATTAGTCTCCTTTACCCGCAAAAGACTTAGATGAACCTAAAGGGTACCAAAATCCCCATTTTCGCTCACAAAGCTCATAACCCAACCTAATAGCAACATAAACACGATCAGGAAACATCATTAGAACCACTGATCATCGAAAATTCACAAGGGAAACTCAGAAGTTACCTAAGAATCAAGATTGATCACATGCAGATAAGAAAGCAATTGACCAAGAAAAGAGTAGAAAACCAACTCACTCAATTTAGAACATTGATCGAACAGACTTGGAGATCTCGCCGTAATGATCACTCTGGCGGTCTCCAATCTTCAAAAAAAAAATGAACTTACAGTGAGAGACTTTACAGAGAAAGAAGAGAGTTCTAGAAAGACGTTTTTAGAGAAAGGAAATGTTTTATAAGTAATGAGATTCTTTTATAAAACTTTTATTTATATGTAAACCTTTTATTACTAAAATAATAATAAGATCTCATTATTGAAAACACTATTACTCTTAAAATAAGATTTTCTAGGTTCTCATAAGTGAAACATAACCAATTTTACTTTCTCTCTTCCTTTTCTTTACTCTCTTTAAGTTAAATAAAATATAAAATTTGGATAAATAATAAATATATATATATATATATATATATATATATAAGAAAAAGAATAACATTCTTAGTATACAATTTTTAATTTAGTTAGTTTTATTTTAACTTGTTAATGGTTGAAATAATTGAAAAGTGTTTGATATATAATTGTTACATGTGTTTATTAAATTTAAAAAAAAAAAATTATATGCTTGAAGAAACATTTTACTTTTCTTTACTTTTTTACTTGGTGAAAATTATAAAATTAATATGTAATTAACTTTAAATAAACAGATCAATTACTAAGGACTAAATACTTATTCAATTACTTTAACTATTAATAACTTCAAACAAAATTAATAGAACTATAATTTTTATACAGAAACTATTTTTTATTGTACTAAAAATGAAAAGTATATTGATACTTATTATAATTAATCAACTATTTATCACTAAAACTACGTTTAGTTTAAATATATGATTTCGATTCTTCAAAATTATTCTTCAGTATCACTATAACATACCCAACTATTAATAAAGTTCATGTTGTACAAAAGTAACAAAAGTATCTTGTAAAAGGATAAAGACTTCTTATATGTATATATTTTATATATTACTATTTATTTATAAGAAGATAATTTAATCAATAGAGTTAGATAAAGTCAAAATTGTTTATCTTTTGTATTTTATGTCAATGTATTCCTCTTACGAAAGTTTTATTTCCAGTTTTTTACATAATCTGTTCTTCACTATTCATATTTGATAAATTTATCTTACAGTTTTTATAGTTGGTCATGATAATTTTTACTATTAATGTGACGATTATCAGTCCTTCATAAAATGATAATATGACATGAAATAACAATGATAAAAACATGTAATAATATTTTAAAAAATATGTTAAAAAGATGAGGAAAATAAATGATCATTAATTAATTGTTATTGTCCCTATGAATTTAGATTTTTTACTGAATTATATTGTTTACTTAATTACCACATTACACATAATTAATTTTTATTACAAGATGAAAAAACTTAAATATATGGTATACTTAGTTGGAACTATAAATATGTAACAACCCTAATATATTAATTAAGTTTTGTCTAGTGTTTTTTAAATCTTTAAATAATTATAATAATTGATGCTTGCATCACATGCTTCCATATCTCATAATAGAGATTCAAACCGTTTTTTATGAAATAAAAATTGTCAACACACAAACTAATTTCATTCCAACATGTAGACACAAACTAAACATAATTGTTGTTACCCTAATTGTGTTCATTGCTTTGCAAGAACAAAGGACAATGATAGAGATGTCAAAATGGGTTTCAACCCGTGAGTCAACCTGGCTCACCACAGGTTTGAGCCGGGTTGGGTTAAGAAAAATTCAACTTTTTCAAAAGTGGGTTGAACTCAACCCGGCTCACTTAACCCACGGGTTAAACGGGTTCGAGGCCGGGTCGAAGGTGGGTTGGCCCACTTAACCCACCAAAATTTTTTTACAATTTTTTTTAAATTTTTTTAAATTTTCTTTTAATTTTTTTTTTTTAAATTTTTAATAATTATTTACTACTCCTATTATATTTGTTCACAATTTCATATTTTTAAATGGTAGAATGTTACTTAATTATATTTGAATAGTTTGAATGTTTAATTAATTTGATTGTCAAGTTATATATATGTTGATACTTTAATCTTTAACTATAATCTTTATAGTAAATTACTCAAGTAACCGTCTTACAAACAATTTTTTTCTAAATTAGCATGAAAATGTTTTTTTATTTATATTTTGTTGAATAGTATGACAAAAAATTTGTAATATTAGCCATGCTTTCTTAGACTAATAGATACTTTCTTGGAAATAATTCTTCATATATTGGTGGTGAGTATGATCAAAACATTGGTTCTTGATTTTACTATGATTGTCATCTCATGGGTTACTTAAAAATTTATTTATTTAAATATTTGAATACTAAAAAAAAAAATTAGGTGGGTTGGTGAGCCAACCCACTTAACCCACCAACCCGTGGTGGGTTGAGCCGGGTTACAAAATTTTTGGCTCACAAAAAGTGAGCCGGGTTGGGTTCACTCATTTTCAACCTGGCTCGTGGTGAGCCAACCCGGCTCACACAGGTTGGCTCACTTTGACATGTCTAGACAATGATAATATAATTAATTAATAACAAAAAAAAAATGCATATATCTCTTACCCACAAATCAAGTACTTCACAAAAAGAAAAATTATGTGCATCATTAATGGAATGTTCAAAAACTTGCAATCATGAAAAACTGCCAAAACTCTCTCCTCACTCAAGACAAAAAGCATTAAAATCTCTGAGAAAGAACCACATGCTTTCCCCTTAAACATGGGAATATATTGTCTCAGTCTTACTCTTCCATTAATGGGTATGGAGAATAAATGTTTACATTTCTCATCAAAAATATAAATTTCATACTTAACCCTAATTTGATTTCAAGTTTAATAATAATTTATTTGAGCATAGTATTTATGATTTATTACTAAACATAGATATTATTATATATTTGCTTGGTATCTTAGTGTCTTTATTTCTATTACTTTTGAAAAATGAATAGTCTTGCTTGAATAGATTGTGAAAGAAAGTGTGTAAGAAGATAAATAGAATGTATTGAAATTATTACATAAACATGTTTGTACTTTTCGAGAAAAGAGGTTAACATATGAATATAGAGTTTCTACATTATATATCCAACTGATATTAGTATGAAATAAAGATTTTATGTTTACGTAGTAATAATAAAGCATTCTAATGAAAAAGTTAGCCTGTAAAACAATTATAAAATATTCCTTTATATAATAATAAATTTAACGAATCGAAATTAAATTAAAATTTTCTTTTATTTATTTATTATTAGTTAAAATACATGCATTATATTTATATATATTTTTCTGATGATGATAAAAAATAAAAAATTATTATTAATAATTATAAATATAAATATAAATAAAATTTATAATTTTATTATACATAATTTTTATTTATTTTATAGATAATTATTTTACTACAAATAATTATATTAATTAAAAATAGTTAAACTTTAAAACGGTCTAATTTTAAAAAATATCACTTAAAAGTAATATTGATAAGAATTTGTGTATAAAAAAAAGAATCTATTTATTAATGTCATAGATATGTATAACTCTACAATATAATTTTATAAATTATTATATAAAGTATTATTATTGAATTTATGTAAGTTAGAAGTAATCCAAATGCTATTTGTTTTTTAATAATGGAATCCTAGACATTTCGAGAAAAATCGTAAGTTTTTTTTTCTTCTTATATTTACATACTGAACTCATTTTATTCAAATTGAACCATGCTGTAATTTTGATTTTAATATATATATATATATATATATATATATATATATATATATATATATTATACCTGTTCGAAAATAAATTGATGATCAATCTCATATTTCGTGCCATATTGAAAGTTTCATCAACCAAATCATATTTAATGTTTATTGCATGATCATCGAATTCTTTACGAAAATACACTAAAATTTACGGAAATTATATCAATACAAAATAAAACACAAATTTACATAATATATATTCATTTCTGTATTTATTTATAAAAGATGATTAAAAATAATTTATTTTTGTCCAAACATTCATGATATATATATATATATATATATATATATATATATATATATATATAAATAAATAAAGATACTAGTTAAAGTGATTCAAAATCTAATATACGATAACTAAATAGACAATACATAGATATGTTCATCAATATATATAGTTTAACAAAAGTAATATAAACTAATGTCTTACTGAAGACTTGTGTTACAATCCAAGTCTGATTCAATCCAATATTTGAATTTACAAGTGAAACCCAAAAATATAAAATTAGGTGAAGTTCATTACGGTTTATATCGCACATCTACAAGTGGTGTGTAAGAACTCCTTCATCTACTTCTCACAACTTAATACCTTCATCTATGTGACTTAAACAAAATAAAACAATGAATTATGTTATAACATATGTATCAATTCTTAACACTGTGATCAAACAATAATTCATATATCATCATAGATATTTGACCACAAATTCATATAATTTTCATCATTTTCATGTGAATTTCAAATCATCACAAATTTCACATTTATATCTTGTCTTAATCAAAACCCATTACATATCATCAATCATATATATATAATCATGCTAATAATTCAAAATTATATTTTATTGTATTTATATAATATTGAAATACAATATAACAAACATTTAAAAGATAAATCAATTATACCATATAAAAATATTTAAAAAGTTATTTATTTGGAGTTCATAAAATATTGTCTCACTCAATAAATTAAGCAAATATTGAAATTTATCAACCAAAAGCTTCAACATAATAAGTGAACTTTGTCTTATCTAATGAAAATTTTGCTAGCCGATTAAATTGATCACTAGAAAATTTTATTAAACACAATTTCACCGAACGAGATTGTGACTCACACAATGATTCCAAACTTTTGGAGAGACTACAAAACTTGATTCGTCCAATTACCAATCCTCTCCAAGCTCTTTCACAAAAAAAAAAAAATTAATTTTGATCAACTAATGTATGACTCGTCCAAATATTAACTAAAAATATTATTCATCAAAATATATTCTATATGTATATGAATAATTCAATTTTATAATTATTAGCAATATGAAATTTTTACATGTTGCATTTCTTTGATATAGCTCAAGAACAAGAGAAGAATATAAAAAAAAAATATGCTTACTTTTATTTTGTGTTTTATTTTTCTAACTCTTAAAAAAGTTTATAACATTTTTTTCCTAAAAGAAAAACCTACGTAAAAGTTGTTGGGCAAACCTAACTAAACCATCTCATTAATCAATCGGGAAACATACATGTTATTTTCATATTTATTTATAATGTTTTTACTAAAGCATAATAATTTATATATCTTGATTCTCACATTTCAACACTAAGCTTTTAAGTAATCCATTATTTGCTTTTATTACGAAATTATGTAGACTCACATTCATGACTTATATAAAATATTATTGTACATGGCTTTGGAAGGAACATGTAGCAAATATAAAAAACTTTGTTTTTAAATTATTAATTAAGTGCACACTGTATGAGATATGAAATTTTCATTCTAAAATTCTTAGAAAATATATATTAAATTTAAATTATTCTGGACTTAAAGCCAATTTTAAAATTGGTATCAAACTAATTTAAAAAAAAAAATCAAATTCCCATTCCAAACATGTTTTAAATAAGCTCTATTTAACCCATCTCCTTCTGAAGCTAACACGTAACTTCAAACATGAAAATATTAGATATAATATAGTTATGAAATTGATATGTCAAGAAATAAGTGATGCATTGAAAGAGAGTTTATTTAAAAAAAAAAAGAAAAAAAACTCAAAGAATATGTGGTTGCATTTCTAATTGAAGATGGTGTTATAAAATACATCGAGAATATTAAGTACCAATAAATGAGTTATTTGTAAAATTAATTAAGAGGGGGTTACTTGTATACTATTGATTGAAGAAAACATTTTAGAGATTATGAAAAGTTGAAACTACTTAAAGTACAAGAAGTAAATCATCCACAAAAACATACTATAAGTTTCGTGCAAGACAAATAACTCTAAAGTTACTTGAAAATGTATCTATATATAGGAATTATTATTTCCAATTAGAAGTGACAAAAATAATTTTGTATTGAAATTTTGTAAATGTCAAACTAAAAATGACCAAAAACAAAAACAAAAAACTTACATTCTTTGTTACCAATTTATTCTATTTCTTGTTCATATTGATTTTCTATCCTTATTAATTCATATTTTATCTTTGTTTTTATTACCCATTTACAGCTCATGCATCTCCTTACTTCTTTCATTTAATTTTACATTTACATTTCTGTTGATGCTTTATAAAACTTCAAACAAATTTAATTCTTCTTTTATTTTTTCAACTTTCTTTTCTTTAAAAATTTTTACTAGAAAGAATGTCTAAAAATTTATTTTCTGCATATTTTTATTGTAAAATTATTTTATGTAAAGCAACATGTTATTATTATTTTTCAATTTTTATTTCCTTGAATATCTTGAACGAAGTTTATGGTGTTTTATAATTTAAAAATCAAATGCTATCTTTTGAAGTAATTATAAAAATATGTTCAGTGGACGCAATTTGCGTTGTGCATTTAATAATGTTTTACATTTAATAAGTTTATGATGTTTAATGTATCTAACTGACTTGTTTAAATTTTTATTACGAATTTATATTGTAAACCGCACGCACAAGCCTATGATTTTTTTCTTTCTTTCTCCTATGTCTCTATGACTTTCTTATACTTTTCTCTAAAATATTGACTCGATCTCTCATTTTTCTTGAAGAACACATACCGTTATAGTGATCCTTGCGGAGAGTATTACAAGATTCATTGATCAATTTCTCCATATAAGTAAGTTTGTTTTTTTGTCATTTTTCTTGAGCTAAATTTGTCCCCTCTTTTATGTGTGTAACTCTTTTTTGGTTGCATGTAGCTCTTTTATGCTCAAGATGACTTTATATCTGTTAATGATGGTAGTGGTAAGGTTCGATCCTTAAATGAATATTTCTTTGTAAGATTCGATCCTTAAATGAATTTTTTTTTTGTGTAGATAGAATATCCTGTGAGTTGGAAGTTGAGTGGAACTAATAGAAGACTATCTCCTAAACATATATAAGAAGAACTTGAAGAAGAACATTTGCAATTCAAAGATCAAAACATGTCTCCTTGAAACTTATAATGTTCTATGAAAGAGGGAACTTAAAGAACACGAAGATCGTGAGAACAATTGAAAAATAATTTAGGAAATTAAATAAATTCTAATTTTATTTTAATTTTACAAAATGTTACATTTGTTAGGCGAATGAATCTCGTTTAGCGAGCTAGTTTGCGTTTGCTGGGCGAATGGGTCTCTCTAGTCGAAAGTTTACGTATGTAATTTTCATTTTTTTGTTATATTTAATGTGTTTTGGGCTTTGAGCTTTCTTTTAGGGTTTTTAGATTTTCTTAAACTTATGTTCCTATATATATAGAGGTACAAAAAACTGATGTAAATACTTTTAAGTCATATTATATGCATTTGCATTCTTTGAGAGAGAATTTTATTAGTTCTTGGATTAGAACTCTGATTCTTATCGAAATTTAACATCTTTGTGGTGAATCTTTACTTGATTTATCAATTTGCTAGATTGTGACATCCCTCATCCTTGTTTTATTTTGTGTTTTTCTTTGTTTTTTTTGTGCCTATAAAAGATTCAAATTCAAAAGCGATCGTACTATTTTCTTAATATGATCGTTTCAGGAATCTTATGAGCTATGTAAGAGATCTTTTCTAATGTAAGGAAAGATAGTCATTTATAAATATAATTGATGTTTTTGCATTTTGTTTTTTGAAAGATTAAATTTATTAATTGGATTGTGAATACTGAGAAACAATTGAGACCAATGACATGAGGATTTACTTTATAAACATTGTTGAACTTGATATTAATGATTGATGAAGGCGTGACCACCTCCTTAGAAGCTCCCTCAAGAAGGATCACTAGAAGCATGTCTGGAGGGGAATCTTCTATTCCATCATCTTTATCTTTGTTTTGCATTACTTTAGTTTGAATTTCCTAAGTTGGTTTCTAGTTGACTTATTTTGGTTGACTTGTTGACTTTGACCCAAAGTTGACCTTTGACCAAGATTAGATTAACTTAAACCAACATGTTAATCCTTGTTTGTCTTGTTTTGTAGGTAATTAAGAGAAAGTAGAGCATGGCTAGGTGGCACATGGTGATTGGAGCACATGGATGAAGTGGAAGAGAGAGGAAAGCAAAAAGCATAAAGTAAAAGCAAAAGTAGACATGTACCTTATCTCCTTTTGCCTTTTTGGTTTATTCCTTAGAAGGCTACTTGCTCTCCTTCCTCTTTTGGCCTAGAATCCTCATGGGAATGCATCCACCAATCATCTTCCTTCACTTGGTCGAGAATGACTCTCACTTTAGGTTTAGGGTTTGCTAGTTAATCCTTTTTCATGTTTTTGTATTTGCTAAAGGACCCCTATGAACTCCTATTTAAAGGGTGCTCCTTGTCTTGTAAAAGGGTTGATCATTTTGTTATAAACTTTGTGTATTCAACCACCAAATTTCGTGAGCTCTCCTTCCTAGAAGTGAACTCACCTTTGCCTTATCTTGCTTGCAAGTGGCGGCACCATCACTCATCTCTAGGGTTTGGTTGGCTTAGATCCCCCCTATGAGTGGTGTGCTTCACCCATTGCTCATCTTCTTTGCTTTCCATTTTTAATGTTTCTTCTTTCATTTTTGCTCTTTAACTGTTGTTGAATCCGTGTGTGTGTTAACTTGAATCCAACTCTCTTCTTCCTTTCATGAGCTTGAGAAATGAACCTTCACATCTAGATAGCATGCTATCTTAATGTCCAGTGGGAATTTTCAAAAAGCTTTCTTAAACAACTTCACCATATTCATAACTCTAAAAGAAAACAAGATAATCTTTCATCAATGATGATTTTCTAGAATAGGTTATGCAAAATTAATGATGGAATCTTATTGTTGAATGTGATAGTGCTGAGAATTTATATTGAATTTCAATTGTATTGTGAATATTCAGAGGGTGGGTTATGTTAGGTTTACATATCCTATGATTTGAGTTATTGGTTGATTGAATTGACTGTTTTGGTATAATTGAATTGGATTGTGAATCGTGTGAATGTGTTTTGAAGTGGTAAGAAGTTTTAGCATGGTTTGGAAAGCTTAGAATAACAGTGTGAAAGATAATATTGTTTTGAGATTGAATGGACTTGTGTAATTGAATTAGGATAGAATGTGGGTATTGAATTGATGTTTTGAGTTATGTTTGGTACTAATATGGATTGATTATATGAGTTTTGCAACCATTAGAATCAAGACATCAACTGATTAGAAATATATTTTTGTACTTCATTATTTGTATTGTTAGGCATGCGAGAAGGACTGATGGGTGTCAGTAGCAGCATTTTCTATCGTTGAGCACCAATGTCCAATGAGTTCTTTGTTGTCTTACCGTTAAGTGGTGATTTTGGCATTGAATAAAAATTTATGTGTTTGTTTTATAATTAAACTTTAATTGATTAATTGTTACTATGATGTATTACGAAAATTTTGAGATAGTAATATGATTTTAATTGATTGATAGTTACATTTGTAGTTGTTCGATGAATTGTGTTATAATATAGTTGATTAGTCAAAGTAGTTAGTTCCAAGGGGTGAATACTACCTTACTATATGTAAATGTATTGAAGGAGATTTCGTGACTGAGACTTTAATGTCTCTACTAGTATCCAACTCACGTAGTATGTAAAACCCTAAAAAACGGCATTTTAGAATTGATAGTGGTTTAAAAATAGTAAGAGTCGGTTATTTTAATATTAAAAGGTTTTAGTATAAATATTTTTGTTATAAACGAGTTTCATTATTTTAAAACAAATCATCTCTCTAGAAACCACTTTTATAAAGTTCTCTGACTTCTCTCTAGAAGTTCTCACCTTTTATTCATCTATTTGAAGATCGAAGACCGCTAGGGTGATCCTATTGGCGAGCTCTACCTTTTTATTCAATCAGTTTCTTCAACCGTGTTAGTTGAACTTCTACTCATTTTCTTGTTGGTCTTCTTTGTTCTGGCTTGCATGTGACCCTGCTTTGGTTGCATGTGACGTTTTAATCATCAATATGAGTCTTTGTTGGTCAGTGATTATAATGGTAAGTCATGATCGTTCTTGTGTTGTTCCTAGGTATAAATAAAACATCCTGTGGAGCTAAAGGTGTTTTGGTGTTCCTTGAGTCTGTTGAGTTGTTTGGGCCGGTTGAGCCACTTTGTCAAGTAAAGGAAGCTAGTATTGTTTTTCTTTGTAGTGTTTTTTTTTCTAAATTAATGAATGCAAGTTGATGAATTTGATTTGTGATGAGTATGGTTGTTTTTTCTTGTATGGTTTGAATTATGTTTGTCGTAGCTGAATCCACAAGTTGTGGAAATATTCACTGGTTACTTGTGGAATTCGGTGGTTCATGCTTCTTGTAGTTGAATCCACAAGTTGTTGAAATATCCATTGGTTACCTGTGGAACACGCTAGTGTGAATTCTGCATCTGGAGCCAAATCCACAGGTTGTGGGAAAATCCACAGGTTACTTGTGGAACTTTTTATTTATTTCTTCACCTTTAACATGAACCTTCTATTTGTGTTTTTCTCTGTGTTTATGAAGTTTTACTAGTTGCTCTTGAACATTGATGATATAGTGCTTATTACATAAAATTATGAAACATGATATGCGAATATAATGAATGAGTTATGTATAATTGTTTGGTATGAGGAACTTAGTGTGAGGTCATGTTTTATGGAGAAGTGATGAGGTTATAAGTATGAAAGAGAATAAGTGGAATGAGATGGTTAAAATTGAATTGCATCTTTGTTTTGAAGTCTTGGATTCTAAGGAAGTGTGATGATTTTAAGAGAGTGAAAGTGGATCTTAATGGAAAGGAATGAGAAAAGTTGATTTGAATTGTTTGTTGCATAAGGGTTGTGCTTCTAAGCAAGAAGTGTAGTCCAAACTAGTAGGTTGTTATGCATTGGCTAAGGATGTGTTGGTTAGAAGCTATCCTATACTCTACTAGGTTTAAAAACTCATATAGAGTGTCGTGGCCTAGGTGGTGAGAGTTGAACGAGGTTCTTATGGTGGGATTAGGGGTGGGACCACTAATTTGGCGATGCTATAAATAATTTACCTTGTCTAAGGGAAATTGAGTCATGTTGGTTAGGCCATGTGGAGCTGGGGCCTTTGTCGCAATCCACTTTTATGAAAGGTGCACAACTTCTTATGTCTAAGTCAATGCATAGATCTAGATAATTGAGTCTAGAGAGTCTATAATTATACGTTTGGTATTTTTATGAATGTTTAAAATATGCTATTTTTTTATGTAATAAGCTTAACTATTATATGATTATTTTTTTTATAAACTAGCTTACCCTTGCACTCTATGTCTTTTGTTGTTTATCTTTCTTTTACGATTATCACCTATTCGGTGGGAGCATATGAGGTTATAGGTTTAGAGGCACCTTTGAAGGATGAGGAACCATCTGTTAGGTCAGTGAAAGATTTTTGGGAGTTGTAGTAAGTGATTAACATGTGTTTAAAGCTTGGTCGATTTTAGTTGGTTTGTATGAATGATATATTTTTATAGTCCTATCTTTTGTAAGACTGTAATAATTTTACACAATGGATATATGTTTTCAATATTATGATGAAACATCCTTGTTTGTTAATTTTAAGTTGCTAAAAGTGGGATGTTAATAGTAGAAGATATTTATGTAGTGAGAGTTGAATGAGATTCCATAAGGAGCCCTTTAGTATGAAAAAGGACTTGTACTTATCTCGTCCCATGGAACTTACCCTGTCATGACTGGATGGAGGGCATTGGCTTTGTTATTAATATATCTTTGTTAATGTTATTACCAACTCTCAAGTTTTATTCTTATATAACAACTTCATCTCCTCTAGTTTGTTTGTTTTCATACTGAGAAATGCACATGTTTATTATGCACATATAAAGTTTAAAAACGTAAAAAATATTATAAACAAAAAAAAATGAAAAATATTATTTAAACTAAATTTTCTTAGTTGTGAAAAGAGGATTTGCATGGAAAGTTGAAGATAACTAATTAAGTAAAAGTAAAATTGATTCTCTTTTAATATAATTGATTTTTTTAATATAGGCTTTATATTAAAATAAATAAATTTAAAATATTAAAATAACAAATAAAATAAAGTTAATCAATTTGAATGCTAATACCTTTTAATATATTCTTCTCCTGAAATATAAATTTTTATTTATTAATTTTTTTTAATAATTTTTGTATGTTAATTTAAATTTGATTTCAATTGTAACTTACATTTTTGAAAATTTATTTTTTAAATTAAATTAGTCTAAAACTTTTTTTTTATAAATTCTTCTGTAAATATATTAATACACATCCAAATCTATTGTATCATATAAATCAAATTTACTATAAACTTTCGTTTCACTTTTTACTTTCTTTCCCTCAACTCAAACAATCTCACTTTCCACTCTTTTTCTTTTAATTCAAACAATTTCACTTTTCACTATCTTTCCTTTCATTCCTTCCTTTTCCACTTCTTCAAATGTACTCCTTAATCCAAACACACCCGTCATGCATGGCCAAAATCCATTAGTCACCCTTAGCACAAACAACTTTCTCATGAAAAGTATCCTATTTAGAAAATTCCATTTCCTATGTTGTACTACTGCATAAACAAGTGCACTGTTAAATCACATGATTGTTGTCGTAAACCTTCACTACTTCAATGAAGGCTTTCTATGCCGATAAAGAAAGTTTTCACTTACTATGTTGGTTTTATATATCGGTTATTGCCACAACAGACATAGAAAGTCCCACTTTCTATGACTTTTCTCACTCCCAAAACCCTAAAGCTTAAGACCAAGAAGTAGGAGCTCCTCATGATCACCATTGTTGCCATTCATTATCTACTTCGCTTCCTCCGCCTCTTCATTCACATCTACAATGTGTGTGTTCTCATTGTCCCTTTCTTCACCTCCAATACCACTCCCATTACGTACTTCTTTGCCAAGGAGAACTGGGACTCTGGCTCCAGCATAACAAACACAATAAATACATTATTACACTTGCATTGATCTTAACAAGAATGAAGGAAACCCTAAATGAGATGAAAGCACCCAATCACGAAACGAGGCTGAGTGCAAAAGCAAGCAGTGAATGCAGTAGAGCATGAAAGCGAGGATTGAGGAGCAAAGGCTTTGACAAAAGTGATAAATGCGACAAGGGTGCAATACAAAGGAGGAGATCAAATAGAGGAAGGTGAAGTGAAGTGCAAAAAGGAGTAGGGTAAGAAGAAGATTAAAGATATTATGTTGGTTATAGTGACAAACTGACATTGAAAGTCTTCTACTTTATTACAAAATTGACACCCTCCCATTTTCTATGTTGGTTCCAAGTATAATCGGTATAAAAAGTCTTCTACTATATTACGAAATTGTCACTGCTCCAACTTTCTATGTCGACATAGAAAGTCTTTTATTTTATTACAAAAATTGTCACCGCGTCCATTTTATATACTGGTTCTAGTGATAATCGGCATAGAAAGTCTTATCATATTTACAATTCTACCACCACTTATTATGGCGGGTGGATTACAACCGACATAATAAGTCGTCATAAAAAGCTATTTTTGTACTAGTGCTTTTAAAGTGCGTCATTTATGTACTCCTCATGTCTATTAGACATTTTCTTTAGAGAGAAATTCAATTATTCATTATGCACTACATCAACACAACACCACTCCTTCCATTCATTTGCATTCCTTCACCCTCCATTACGCCTCTGAAACCTTTCATATCCAAGACTAAATTGGTAGAGATGACAATATAAGACGACCCAACCCATTTTGGCCTGTCCCACATATAAAATACGAACTAATTTCTCTAACCCGTCCCATATAAGGTTTGATCCCCGGGTTTGCAGGCTGACTTGGGGCCTACATAAGAATTTTAATAACTTTATTTTTATTTAATTAAATTAGTAGAAATAACAATTTCTACAAACCCATTTCTTAAAATAAGTAATATTCATAATTTATAATTTTAAGTACAAACGTATTGAAAATAAAAATGACTTTGAATAGAACTAAAATAAGGAAAGTGTTAAGAAGTGGACTTTAAGCCTAAGTTAACCCCATAAAACTGGCTTATATGATGAGGTTTGCATCCCACTTATATACTATGAAATTGCCTTATCTCTAGTCGATGTGAGACTTTCAATACACCCCCTCACGCCGAGGTATATACATCTCGTATGTGAGATTAGAAATTAATTGGTGGTCATTAGTGGCTCGATAGCGAGTGAAACAGAATGTCCAAGAAATCTCGCTAGGATAGGCTTTTTAAACAATGACTCTTATACCATGTTAAGAAAGTGGACTTTAAGTCTAACTCAACCCTACAAAATCGACTTATAAGGTGAGGTTTACACTCCACTTATATACTATGAAATTGTCTTATCTTTAGTCGATGTGGGACTTCCAACAGGAAGAAACACAAATGAGGGAGCTACTTTTGGATGGAATGGACACAAATGAGCGAGCTACTTTTGAATGAATTGAAGAATAAGTGTGAATGAGAAATTTACTTAGAAGAAACACACACAACGTATTATGCTGGAGCTGATGGATTTTGAGAATTTAAGTCAATGTGAGTCAAGAGAAAATTAGCTCGTCGTTAGTTTGCACGGGTTGCAGGTTATACGGGGCGAATCTAAGTGGGCCAGTAAATTAAAATACTCAACCAATCTCACACTTTTTCTTGCAGGTCGGCCCACCTCACATTGTCATCCCTATAAATTGGATATAAGGTTCTTTTTAATATCTAGGTTATATGTAATGTTGATTAACATATGAATGATGTCACCTTACATTCTTTTCTATACAAACTAGAGGATACCAACTATCTTATAAAAAAATAACATTAAAAATCACTTTAAAAAGATTATAACCAAATAAAAAAAATTATGTGAGAAATATTTTATATGAAAATTTTACTTTAATTTTAATATTTGATAAAAAGACACATTTATTTATATTTTCCCATAACCTCTTATTAAAAACTTAGTTCAAACAAACATGCCTAAAGAAAAAAAAAAGAGAGTAAAAGTTAAATATGTTTGATACAAGAAAAACAAAATTATAAAGAAAAAATAGAAATAAAGTAAAAAGAAGTATTCATAAACCTATTCATTTATAATTTTATTCTCCTTATTTGTTTTCACGTAAAACAAATCAAATCAAATTAAATTCGTCCTTCCTATTTTCCTTCCAACCAAACAAAATTCACTAGGTTTTCACGTGGTCTATTAAACTCATCTTTCGTTGTACCTTAACCTAGCTTTGCACGTGGTCTATTAAACACATCTTATTTTGTCTCCTAATTTTTATCCTCAAAGGTTGAGATGCTTTAATGCATGTACTTTATTCTACATTAATAAAGTGGTTTGGTATGCAAAGCAAATGGTTTTGGTGAACATAAGGGTCAACAATTCATTTCACATTGCAAACAAATAATAACCACTCATTTCAAAACCCTCTTTAGCACGTTTCAAAACCCTTCCATTTACATTACCCTAATTACATCATAACTCTCTATTTTATTCCATTAATCACATCATAACTCTGTTTCAAAATTAAACGATTTTTGTAATTGTTAATAATATATCATCTAATTGTCTAAAAAATACAAAATTTTAAAATGATCAATGATTAATTATTGATCGCAATTAAATTATTAAAACTAATAATAAAAGTACACATTAACGATGAAGCAAAACTACTTAATTAAAACAAAAAAAAAATTGAAAGACCGAATTTACGATAACTTTATAATAATCAAAATTTTGTATTTATTAAAGTAAAAGTATAGTCATCATCTTAATATGCTAAATATTCTTCTATGGATGGAACTAATCGATCTCAAGAGCCTTTAGCTTTCTTTCTCTTTCCTTCTTAACTCTCTTGACCACTGATTCTGATCCACCGTTGGGAGTGGGGTACCTGCAAGCACTTCGACGTTCAAGTCAATAATAATCAAATTTCCTATATGCACTATATGAGTTTAAGATTAGATACTCCTTTTAGTTATTGAGTCGTCTCTTATATTACCTGACATCACTTCCGACTTTATTACCTACGCCGTCTGATCCCCCTTCCAAAAGTGTGAGTTATATTTGTCCACATACGTACTAATCAATCCAGTAATAATATTTTAACAACCAATTTTCACAACTTCTCTCACTACCTGACGTGGTAGTGAGAGATTTTAATTTTTTCTTTTAAAAAAAAGGCCACGTAAGGCACGTGTCTGAGGGAAAGAGTGATTGGTGGTTTGAAGAAGTTACAGAAGTGAAATAGAAACAAGTGAGAGAGAGAGAGAAGCATTAGTGGTTGAAGTGAGAGAAGCGAGAGTTACAGACCTGAAAGAGAATGGGTGAGAGAGAGCGAATCAGTGAGAGAAGGAAGTGAGAAAATCCAGAGAGGAGTTTTAGAGCACGCAATGAAAGTGGTTGGAGCAGCGGTAGTGAGCATTTTGTCGTTAAACCATCTGCAGGTATCATTTTCGTCCTTACCCACTATTTTTCCGTCGTCCATGTCGTTTCGTATGTGTGTTGTTGGTGAACCCTGTAATTTTCTTCTTCATCCATGGTCGCTGCTCTGCTCTGTGGTCATCCCTTTCTGTTTTGGTGGAGCACAAAATTTTTTGGGTTAACCCACTACGAGAAATTTGTTGATGTTTGTGGAAAGGAGTGATTTTTGTTTCTATTTTTGGTTATAATAAATATGTGATAAAGGTTTGATGTTTTTTTTAAATGAGTGTTGTTGAAGAGGTAAGCAAAGTGATTGTTGAAAATTTATGCTAACTTGTTAATATATAAGTGCTAAGGCAAGGTAATTACTTTTGCACAGACTTTGCAGTAATGGATTGGAAATGAATATTTAAAATGTTTGCACAACAGAGCTGTGAGTGTGGTAATTGTTTTTGCAGATATCATGATTGGTTCGAAATTATGTTAAGTGGGAAAGAAATATTTAGTGTGCTAAAGCATGCTTACATGTTGGCACATATGATGTCCATTGTTATTGCATTTATTCATAGGTGATATGGATTGCATTTATGGTAAGCTGTTATAATATAAGTGCTAACCTCTTTGTTTGTAACTGCTAACCTATCAGTTTGTTATTGGTAAGCTATCATTTTTTAAGTGTTAAGCTTTCAGTTTGTAAGTGCTAAGCTGTGAGTTTATAAGTGTTAAGGTATCACTTTTGAAGTGGTAAGGTATGAGTTTGTAAGTGCTAACCTATTAGTATGTCAATGCACATATGGCAGGACGTGATAGTAGTAGTTTACAAAGTGATAGTGTCATGGCTCATTATAGTGATAACAGTGAATGCGATGGTCAAAAGAAGCATGAGTTTAAGGTGTGAAGACTTAAATTTTGGTTATTATTGACTAACATGTACAATGACATTTCATAAGTTTTGTTGATGCATATGTGCAGACTTTTAGGCATTGCTGTCGGACCAAGTACATTGCTTCGTTAAATAAAAATTTAAGTGGAGAACAAAGGTCCGTAATTAAAGACACACCATTTGGATGGTTTTTGATGTTGAAAAGAAATGTAAAAATGAGTAGGAAACTTCTTAGTTCCTTAATTAGTGTGTAGGTTGAAAGGAGAGGGGGTTTATCATAAGTAATAAAGTTGTTCGTTTATCTTTATTGGATGTTTGTTTAGGATTCAGATTACGGGTTGATGGTCATAGTATTAAGTTAGATGACGTTTTTATGGAGAGCAAGGGTAGGGAATTATTGAATAATGAAATTGTTGATGTTGAGATGTTATGTGATTTTCTAAGAAGATGTACCGAGTCGGTTAACCCGGAGGATTACTATAGGCTATATATTGTTTTGGGTTCCTTATTCCAAGTCGCAAGGGAACAATTTTTCCCATGTTATTTACCATTGTTGATGACCTTAGTGGTCTTGGCAAATACAATTGGGGCGGACTTGTTTATGAACAGTTAGTTGGGAGCATATGCAATGCATTCATGTTCTTACAAAACAAAGGAAAGAAGAGACACTTCCACATTATTTGTTGTGTGTACTTGTTATAGGTAATTTAGAATGAATTCGTTTGAATTGAGATGTGTATTGTTTGAAATAGGAAGAAATGTATTCATTTAATTTTATTGATTTTGAGATGGTTTAGATTTGGGCTTTTGAGCACTTTTTGATTACAAAATGTGATGTTGGAAAGTCAAGCACAATGTTCCCCCGAATATTGCAATGGATGGATATGAAAGTGGCTGAGGAAAAAATAAGTAGTGCTTTGAATAACAACAAGGTATGAAAATGGATTTA
>Ga0214545_1004622_pt1 | contig 25605 bp, 16 predicted proteins | sample CNSS4metaG_FD_160064 | JGI IMG/M metagenome (GOLD analysis project Ga0214545, IMG submission 160064) | Root nodule microbial communities from cowpea collected in UCLA plant growth center, Los Angeles, California, USA - CNSS4 | ecosystem: Host-associated > Plants > Roots > Nodule | place: USA... | reverse complement strand
TTATATATATATATATATATATATATATATATATATATATATATATATATATATATATATATATATATATATATATATATAATTATCTTATATTATGTTATATCATGTTCTATTATGTTATGTTAATATTATACTATGTCATGTGATATTATGTCATGTTATATTTTGTTATGTTATATTAAGTTATCACTATAAGAAAATACATCATTAACAATCAATTTTAGTAACCCAAAGTTATTAATTACTAAAATATTCACTATTATAAATAAATAAATTATAATTGGTTGCTAAATTAGTCATTAATTAATTAAAGATTAATTAAGAAACAAATTCCTTTGGTAGCAAAAACTTTGATGACTAATATTCAGTGACCAATTTCTTTTGGTAGTCAAAACATCGTAGTTAAATTTTAGAAACCAATTAATACCAATTATATATTTTTTTATTCATGTGATAATTTAGTAACCAATAATTTTTTATTTTGCAGATTTGTATCTAAATTGGTCACTATAGAGATTAAGAACTTTTGGTTACTAAAATTGATTATTAATGAGACCTTACGTTATATCATAAATTTTGGAGTTATTAGTTTTACTTTATATAAATTTGGGAGTTACTAATTTAATTTGATTGATATGATACCATTGATCAGAGAATATTTAAATTCTTTCGATTGTATGTTTCATTTATAAATTGTTTTCCTTCTTGGAAATAACATACACACAATTCTTGGATAGGTTTTAGAGATGGAAAGAAAAGTGAAGACAAATAGTAAGATGCATAATATTGGAGTTGTGATTATGATGATGATGATTGTGTTGGGTTGCACAAATGCAAAAAAATGTGGTGCAAAATGTTACTTTCAATGTTTAATATGGTTAGATCCACAATGTTATGCTGATTGCATGAATAAATGTCACCATGATCATGATCCTCCTCTCAATGTTTACGGTGAATGCATTAATAGTTGTAGTGTGACCAAATCTAATATAGGTATTCACTTTCTTACAACATTGTTCTCTATTTGAATCTTTTATATGTATTATTTATGATTCAATTTTGTTATATTTTTACATCTTTTTAATAACTTACTTTTGTGTATTAGGTGATCGTGTTGTTCCGACAGCTACTATGAACTCTTGCCTACAAAATTGTCATGTCAAGTTTTTAAACAATGTATAAAAATAAGGTTATTATAAATAATATTACTTGACTGTAATACACAAATAAATGAGTTATGCATATTTCTCCTTCTTTATTTCTTCAGAAACCTTTGTTCTCTTATTTATCTTTTTATTTTTACATTTTTATGAAATGTTAAATATAAATTAAGAAACACTTATACAATTTAAAATATATTTGTTTCATTTAATGAGAAAATAACATTTTCCTACACTAGAATAATAACCCATTATTTTACTTTTCAATTTTAAGACAAATAAGACATCCAAAAACCGATTTAAAGTCAGTAAACCCATAAATTGGACTTAAATCTATTCTACATTTAGATTTTGTATTTATAATAGTGACTATTTTAATAATTAATAATTTTTAATTTTGTAAATTGGTATTTAAATTGGTCAGTATAGTAGCTAACTATTTTTTGACACTAAAATTGAAGATTTTCTTGTAGTGTATATACTCAGTTAATGCAGAAATTTCTATGAAAACAAATACGTGCACATATATGGATTTATTTGTCATCTATTCATTGATAAAACTTAATTAAACTATTTGTATGAAAAGTATATTAAATGGTAATAAATGATTATTTATTAATTCATAATGATGCATTAAATGCTAGTATAATATAAATATAAAGAGGAGGAAAACTAAATAAATCTTAGCAATGAAGTTTTATATACAAAATAAATTTTAGCAATTCTCTTGTTATGATAAAATTGTCTCAAACTAAGATAATCTCTAAATTGTAACTCTATATCATATTAAGAAATGAGGAAATGTAAGTTTAAATTAATTTTAAAAAAATAACTTATAAATTATAAGATTTATAGTTATGTAAAATTTTAAATAAATTATGAAAAAACTTTCTATGTTAATAAACGATGTGCTTCGTAAATTATTTTAGTATAATAGGACTCTTCGTATTTTTAATATATTGGTTCAATTTTAAATCATATTTCTTTTTTACTATCATGTCTAAAAAATTATATGATGCATTACAATTAATTAATTTTAAAATATCTATTAACGAAAGTAAAAATATAAGATTAGTAAAAACTTTGTAGTCTTAAAAAATTATTTAACAGTAATGGGAGCAAGTAACATTTTAAGTCAAAAAATATTAAAAGTATCAACGGAATTTACTTATTGTTCCAAAAAAGAAAAACTGAGTGTTCTTTTCCGAATAAAAGATTTTAAGAATCCTCTGGCTTAACGTCAAATAAAGATTACTGAACCAAAAATAGTTTTTTTAATCCTGATAGTTAACCTTTTATTTATAGACAAAGAAGTTCCAAATATAATAATTGATTAACCAAAATATCTCTCATATACTAAATATCTTAATAAAATATTGGTAATAAAGAAACTTAAGTCTGATTCCTAGGTCCATAGACTTTCATGAATTAGGTTGGATTCTGAACAATCAGGATGATACACGCCTTGAGCATCAGTATCTGAAGCGTAAAGGTCGCAAAAAGAAATCTTGATTTTGCATAGATCATCGATTTAGACTAGGGGTGGGCAAAAAATCTAATTTTCTTAATCCAATCCACTTTTGCTCCAATCCAATCCATTTATAATCCATTTTATTAAAAATCAAATCCATTTATAATCCATTTTATTAAAAATCAAATCCATTTATAATCCATTTTATTAAAAATCTAATCCATTTAAAATCCATTTAATGGATCTGGATTTCAATCTAATCTACATTTTATATATTTTATGGATTGGATATCCATATTATAAATCAAGATTTTTAAATATGGATAATCCAAAAAATCCAATCTAAAATTTCAATTTGAATTTTTAGTTGGGTTAGACTAAAGGTTGAGATGGACTATGCTAAATTCAGACTAGGACGGGCCTTGCTCGACGACCTATACGGATCGGGCAGGCCCGACGACCATAAGAGGTTGGATGACCTATACGGATCGAGCCCAACGATCCGGAAAATTTGAGTGAGCCCGATGAACCGAACAAGGCAGGTAAGCCTGAAAATCCGAACGGGCCAAGCGGGCTGGAAGACCCGAACGGGCCAAGCAGGCCTGATGACCTGAATGGCTCAAGCGAGCTCGAAGAACCGAACGGGTCAGGCAGGCCCGAAGACCCGAACAGGTTAGCGGGCCCGATGACCCGAACGAGTCAGGCAGGCTCGAAGAATCGAACGGGTAAGGCGGGCCTGAAGACCCAAACGGGTCAAGCAAACACGAAGACCCAAAAGGGTCACGCGGACCCGAAGACCCGAACGGACCAGGTAGGACCAATGACGAAAACAGGTCAGGCTGCCCAAAGACCAGAACGGGTCAGGAAAGCCCAAAGACCCGGATGAGCCCGATGACCCGAACGGGCCCGACGACCCGAACGAGCCCGAAGACCCGGATGGGCCCGACGACCCGAACGGGCTCGACGACCCGTACGGGTCTATCGACCTACATGGGCCTTACGACCCGGATGGGCATGACGACACGAACGGGTCGGACGACCCGGATGGGCCGAACGATCCGGGCGATCCGGACGGACCTGACGATTCAAATGACCCAGATGGGCCCGACGACCCAGACGAGCTTGACGACCTACACGGGCCTTACGACCTAGATGGCACAACGACACGAACGATGCGTCGACCCGGATGGGTCCTACGACCCAGACGGCCTCGACGTCTTGGACGGGGCCTACGACCCATACGGGCCCGACGACCCAAACGGGCTTGACGACCCGGACATGATCGACGACCTGGATGGGCCCGACAACTCGGACGAGCCTGACGACGTTGACATACCCAACGACCTAAACGAGCCCCACGACTCGAACCTGTATGACTACCCGATTGGGCCTGACTGTTTGGACGGGTCTATCCGGGTTGTCCGGCCCGTTCACGTCGTCGAGCTTGTTCGTGTTGTCGGACCCGTCTGGGTCGTCGGTCTCATCCGGGTCATCTAGGTCATCCGGGCCTTAATGACACAAGTTTTAAAAAATTCAATTTAAAGTTCTTTTATAAAAAATGGATTCTGGATTTTGAACTTGATCTAAATATTTGGATTGGATTAAAATCTTGATCTAAATATTTGGATCTGGATTTAAAAAGAATCCAAACTACTTTTGCTGAAGAAATGAATTTGGGTCAAAAATTTAATCCAATTATTTGGATATAAAATGGACGTGGATTGGATCATTAAAAATCTAATCCATGCCCACCCCTAATTTAGAAGGCTCTTTACCGCTTCTAAACTGAACTTGTGTCGTCAGCTATTCACCTTCCCGTATGAATTATTTATGTGGTTTATTTAATGAATTATTTATTATCAATTAATAATCATTTATTATCAGTTAATAATTTATGTGGTTTATTTAATGAGGTATTGAATGCTTACTTCACAAGAATAACGGGCAAATTACAAACCTAATCAAGTAGCAACGTTAATATTAAGACATCTTAAATTCATGGTCATATACCAAAAATCATAAATTTTGTAATATTTTTTCATTCGTGTTAATATGAGATATCATAAATTTGATATTAGAGCCCACATATAAGACTGTATAAATATAACTCTTCTGCCAGTAAATTTGGAACAAAATATTATCAAAATAAAGTCTTATAAGAATTTTAACAGTACCTTTATATTAGAGGGAAAAAGAATACAATATTCTAAAAATTGTGTGCATATTATTAGAGTATATACTATATACTTACATACATCCATATTTTGATATGAAAAGTTTGGTACGAACTTATAAAATATTGAGATATATAATAATGAAATATCTAAATATAAGAGATAATGTAATAAATCTTATATTGAAAAGACAGTTTATCTTATATAAACTTTGATATCAATATTTACAAGTTGAAAATTTCTCTTAATTATCATCGAATCAGATAAATCAAAACTAATTTAGTATTATTCATCATTTGACGCATTTTACAACATGATCGATTGACGATTGTACGTGAACGAATAAAAAACAACCATCAAATGACTTTATATTATTAACTTTTTTTAAAAATAAGGTCAACAAATTATTTATGCAATAATTTTTCTTTTTCAATTGTGAATTTAAACGAAATATGAAATTAAATTAGTATAAATTTAAATGAATATATATAATATTTACAAAATATAAAAAAAGTAAAATTAAAAACTCATATCAAAATAACTTATTATCTAAATTTGTTTTCTCATATAAAGCATGAGAATTACAAATTAAAAAAAAAAAAAACTATAAGAACTTAGGTTACCGACTAAAAAGCTGATGGTTTAAGATAAACTGTATATACGTCACTTGTTTTATTTGTTTTTGTAAATAGTGATTATTTTTGGCATATTTAATAAAGTATCAAATTCTTTCGATATGTTTTTGACAAAAATCTTATTATATGCTAAAGAAATAAGTACTCAAGATTACTCACGTAAAATTCAAAATTTCAAAAAATAATTCCTATATTTATTTACTTTTTTCAACCAACTATCCAATATATTCTTTTTAACTTTTCACATTTTCTAATCAAACTTTACAAATGGAGCTTTTTCAAAACGTTTTTGACAGTGATATTGGAACCCTTTTTTCCTTTTTTTTTTATCTTTTCTCAATCTTTTTTAACTTTTGTATATGGATTGGGTAATCCTTTTGACTTTTTTTATTTGATTTGTTATTGTTGTTTCAGAAGAAAAAACGAAAAAAAAAATTGTCAATATCAAATTTTTTTATATTATTATAATTATTTTTAAGTTAAATTACTCTTTTGGTAATTCTAGTTGTTATAAAATTTCAGTTTGTTCCTTAAATTGTTCGTTGTCTCAATTTGGTTCTCACTTCCTTAAAAATGACTCAATTTGGTCCTCACCGTTAATTTGAAACTGTCAATTTTTGATTTTTTTGAATTTTTTGAATTTTTTTAAAATTTTTTTTGATTTTTTTTTTGAATATTTTAAAAATCATGTGGTGTATTACAATTAATTAATTAGAAAATATGTATTAGCAACTGTCAACATTAAATTAAAAGTATCTATATAAACTAATTAATAAATTTTTTATTTAATAATTTTTCATTTTTTATGTAATGAGTAGAAGTTTTTGTCAGCATTAAAGGTATCAATATAAATTAATTAAGAACTATTTATTATCATATATTAATTTTATATTGTTTATTTAAAAAATTATATGTTATTTCCTTTTAATTGTCATATTTTAAAAATCATGTGGTGTATTACAATTAAATAATTAAAAAATATGTATTAGCAAGAGTCAACTTTAAATTAAAAGTATCTATGTAAACTAATTCATAATTTTTTATTAATACTTTTTCATTTTTCATTTAATGAAGTAAAAGTTTTTGTCAGCATTAAAGGTATCAATATAAATTAATTAAGAATTATTTATTATCATATATTAATTTTTTATTTTTTATTTAATGAGTTATTGAATGAAATTAGATAATAAAGATTTTAAAATTCATTTCAAAGAAAAGAATACATAATCAATCACATATATAAAATTGGTATTCTTTTTGTTGATATTAGAAGCCAATTCATATATTTTAATTTCTAAGATCAATAATAAATATATAATTAATTTTTAAAATAATTATTAAATATAAAATTAAAAAAACTATAAAAAAAGTTTTTAAAATAAGAGTTTAAGATAATTATTTTTAGAATAATAGTTCAAAATAAATTATTTATAAAATAATTAATTTTTAAATGATTAAGAATAAAACAATGTAAGGAAAAAATATCTTATTTATATATTGTTATAGATAATAATAAATAATCAGTATCTCTTACCTTTTATATATATATATATATATATATATATATATATATATATATATATATATATATATATATTTATATATATTCACATTATTTCTTTAAAATAGTCATTACTTTAAAAAAGAATAATTATATTTTCATTTTCATTATTTAAATAACTATTAATTTAAATTTAATTATTTTAAAATTAAAATAATTATTTTACATTTTATCCTTTTAAATTACATTTTATTTAAATAGTAATATGCTTCCATATAATTTTGACTTAAAATCAACTTTTAATACTTTTACACAAAAAATAAAATTTACTAAGTCTCTTATGATAAAATTATTTTCAAGTATGAAGGAACTTTCTTGTTAATCGATCATATAGTGCTACACTATCATACATGTAGTATACAAATTAAAATAAAATGAATGGAATTCTCCTTGTAAGTATCATTTACCATTAATGAGAATATAAAGAAAATAAGAAGATAAAGGCTTGAAAAAACTCATTGCGGATATATTACTCAAAATTTATGTTTATTTGTGTATTACAATAACATAATATTATTTCTAATAACCTTATTTCGACACATTCTTCAAATAATTATAACCTCACATGACACTTTTGTAAGCAAGAATTCACCTCATGGAACACATGATCACGGTCACCTGACAAATAAAAAGGTAATCATTAAAACGATGCTTAAACGTAATAATAAATTTGGTATTGAGAGATAATAATGTTTTATTTTGAAAAAAAAGATATTTGAATAAAATTGAAATAAATAGAATAGGGATTAAATTAAAATAAATAAATATATGTGCATACTAAATTGAAACAAATACACATATGTAAGGATTAAATTGAAATCAAGATAATAACATTTGGAATGTACTTTGCCATATGGCGATATCTTGTCACGTGGTACTGACAATGTCACGTGTCACACAAAGAATTTGACATGTGACATTTTTTTTAAATTCAAAAGTATTAAAAAATTAAAAAAATCAAAGGCCAATACGTGACACGCCGTTAACTGCATTAATATTTTTTTTTTCTGAAAAGGACCTAATTGAAATACTTTTTTAAAAATTAGGACGAAATTGAAACTTTTTTAAGAAACGGGTACAAAAAACTTCTGAATGAAAGCGACTACTATTTGACTAATTAAACCTTTTATTTATCATATGACAAGTAAAAAGAGAAAAGTAAAAAATTGAAAAACTCATAATTACTTAAACATAGTTATTGAGTCAACGACAATTTAAAAATACACCACAATAATTATTTTTAAATAAAATAAATTCTATATTGAAAATAAAAATAAAAAATCACATTAATAAATCCCTATGAAAAAAAAAACTTATTAAACCTAAATTAAATATTAATAATAAATAAAAGAAATTAATGTTATAAGAAATTGAATACCTATATTGTTGGGAGTAAATTTGGTGGCAATGCAGCTATTAAAACAATCATCGTATAGAGTGGGAGGAGAACCACGTTTGCATTTGTCCATGCAAATAGCATAACAAATTGGATATGCAAGGTTAGCAAATACACAACCAGGAGCACATTTTGCAGAACATGATTTTTTTTCAGGTGTAGTGCCAATGGCTTGTGTGCAACCCAAAATAACCATCATCATAATCATAACTCCAATAATCTTCATCTTTTATTATTTGTTATCACTTTTCTCGTTGTCTCTACAACCAATCTTAGAATTTTGTATAGTTCTCTAAAATCTGGTTGTGTTTCAAGGAAAATAAATACCAATTTATAGAAGAAAAATACAATCAAATGAATTTAAGTATTCTCTAGTCAATGATATTATTAAATTTTTTTGAGTAAATTTGGTCAACTTGTTTTAAAATTCCAATAAATTTAATTGTTTATTTTTCCTGATATGTCTCTATTATATAATTATATAATAATTATTTGTTTTGCTACTAAAGAAAGAATTTAAAATTACAGTTATGGAATGAAATTACATAATAAATATTTTAAAATACATTTTAAAGAAGAATACATAAACAATCAAAAATAAAATTAGTATTTTTTTACCGCTAAACATAATCGTTTGTATGTATTTTGAAGTAGTTATATTTTTACTTTGATTTTATATGAATGATGTGAAATGAGATAATAATGATTCCTAAGGTGAAAATGCTACTATTTTGATGATGTCCGGAGTATGTTGACTTCAAGATTTAAAGTGAGAATATCCTTACTTTATTAAGTATTGGACTCGTGTAAAGAAAAATATTTAAAATGAGACTTAAAGGGGGTTCTTATAGGCAAATTTGGCATTGAGGATCAAATCTAAGATACTTGGTAGAGGAAGTGGACCTATCATGAGATAACTATAACCATTGAGAGGTAAGGGGAGAATATGATAGGTGTAGTATCTTAGATTTTACTCAATATACCAAATCTTATGAATGTCGTGTCTAATGTATGATTGTGTATGAAAGAGCCATAAGGACCTTTATGTTTGTGATATTCTTTGAACTTTAATTATGGAATGTGATATTTGGATTAGCAATAAGATGCTTGATTTGCAAACGATTAATACTTTAAAATAGTAAGTATGATTTAAATTACTCTAGTTTACATCGTTGTTTGTTGTGTTGTGGTTTGTGCACATGTAATGATCATATGTTATATATGAGTAGATAATAATGTACGTGAGAGAGTTGTGAAGCAATAGGACTACAATAAATATTCGCTCAAGTCCGCATTTTGATCTTAAGAGTTTGATGCAGATTCAATTGGGATGCGAACTTATGAAATTTTAAGAGTCATCTTACAATTAGGAATATTAGGTATCATATAATATAATCAGAGTATGAAATATTAGATATAAGAGATATGTTACATGAGGAGGAACTTGTTATTTTATTTGATTAGAATATAAAGTCAAATGACTTGACGTGATTCTTCTCGGACAATAAAATTACCAAATTATTGATCTGAGAATTTTTCGTTTCTAAATGCGGATATAGACAGTATGTTAAATGAGTGCGAACTTAAGCAAATGTTTATTGTACTGATGGCCTTCCGAGAAAGTAATTATTGTTTATGTACATAATTTTTGTATTGTATATATCTTCCTAGTTGATGAAGTATTATTTATCTTTCAAAAGTTTTGTTTTTTTTTTCATGAAATATTTGTAAATATATTTTATATATTTATAGGCTGATTTATGCTTTTTATTAACTATGTAATGTTTTAAATTAGTAAGGTGAACCTACTAAATTAGGGTGTAACATGTTCCAACTAATTACAACAAAGTTATTTTTTAATCTATTGGATCAATTTCATATGATATTTCTTTTAATTATCATATTTTAAGAAGAATATTGTGTATTACAATTTATTATTTTTAAAACGTGTATTAGTGAAGGTAAAAGTATAATATCAATAAAAAAATTAAGATGAATTGATATTCTATTTACATTTATATTTAAACATTAACATTCAACTATTAAAGAGACACGAAAGAAAAAAAAGATTTTTTTAGTCAAAATAAAAATATTTTTACTTGGACAAAAATAAACTATGCACTTCCATGGATTCTCACCCTACCCATCCACACATAGCCACACCAATCCACACATATACAACACACACACACACAAAGCCATTCACACCACACACATTGCCCCACACACTCACCTCAAGCACACTTACACACCAACCTCCCACAGTCACACCCATATCCAAACATGTACAAATATTCACACATGTCCACACTCACACGCGCGCACACACACATATATTTATACATGTACACACTCAATCTATCTGATATGACATGTTATTATATATTGGGTGAAGAACGTATAATATTGTATATTGTCCTATACAGTAAAAGCATTTTCTCTCTATAAACAACATTATATTTACTTCGGTCCAGACTATTTATACTCATTACTTTGTTTAGTATTTTATTCTATATTTTTATGAGTATTATTATTTGTTATTTGACTTTATAAATACTTTGTTTTATTCGATAAAGATGGCCTTAAAATTAGAAAAGTAAAATAACGGAACATTAATATCTCATTAAATGAACAAATAAAAGTATATTAATAATTAATTGTTAGTTAATTTATATTTAACATTTGATAAGAATATAAAGAAAATAAGAGAAGAAAGGTTTTTGGAGAAATAAGGAGGAAAAATCAGGATAACACATACTTAAGTGTATTTTATAATCATGTAATATTATTTATAACAATCTAATTCTGAGATACACATGGTTTAAAGTCTTATACTTTGTCATGACATTTTTGTAAGCAAGAGTTTAAAACATTCCCTGTAGCACGATCACCTAATACAAAAAAAAAGTTAATTATTAAAAGGATACAAAAAATAAAATAAATTTAATTATGAATAAAAATATAAAAAATAAAAATAAAAATGAATGGCAGAAGAAAAGTGAATACCAGTATCAGATTTGATGGAGAAGCAAGTATTAACGCATTGATGGATGGCACTGGAAGGAGGAAGACGACCACTCTTACATTCATCCATACAAGTAGAATAACACACTGGAAATGCAAACATAGATGGTGCACAAATTTTATCACATCTCGCCTCACATGAATCGTTGGCTTCTGTGAAACCCAACAAAATCATCATCACAATTGCAACTGCAATACTTTTCATCACTTTTCTCTCCATCTCCAAAACCTCTAGCTTACTGTTTCGTAGAGGTGTTAAGTCTTGTTTTGTGTTTCAAGAAAAAAAGAATACCAATTTATAGAAAAAAATATGCAAGTATATGGAATTAAATAATGAAGTTAAATGTTTTCTGGTCAATGGTATCAGTCAAATGTTACCTGGTTAATGGTATCAGTCAAATCAAATTAATACTTATTCATATTGTTATTAATTATTAAATAATTTTAAAATATTAAATTTTAACAATATTTTAATTATTATTGATGAGTATATACACAAATTAATATAGTAATAATATTAATTATATATATTATTATTTTTTAAGAGTATTTTAATTAATATTAATTATTACATATGTTTATATATAATTAATATTAGTTATTAATACTTAATAGTAATTATTATTTTACGTATTATTAAATTATTAAATATGATATACTAATATATTAATTATTATATTTTTAACAGTATTTTAATTATATATATATATATATATATATATATAAAACTTAGTTTTTTGAATTTAAATTTTATTTTTATCACGAATCATAAATTTGAATCAATTTTATTATTATAGAAATAAAGAGGGATGTAAAGGTAAAACTTTTAAGAATCTATGCAAATCTTCACAGTTTTAAGAGATGAGATTTTGATATTATCCGATAAATTTATTACTGCATTCAATCACAAATTATTTTTATTGAATACAAAATCAATTTCATATCCATCTTTTCAATATTTTTATCACGAATCATAAATTTGAATCAGTTTTATTATTATAGAAATAAAAAGGGATATAAAGGTAAAATTTTTAAGAATCTATGCAAATCTTCACAGTTTTAAGAGATGAGATTTTGATATTATCCGATAAATTTATTACTGCATTCAATCACAAATCATCTTTATTGAACACAAAATCAATTTCATATCCATCTTTCCAAATTAGCTGATTTGTTGAATCTCTTCAAATATATTATTTAAACAACTATTTGACTGATATAAATTAAAAAAAATAAAAATATATATAATTATTCTAAGTTTTGGGTTATTTCTTTAGTGACAATTTTTTAAAGGTTAACATGATTGTTACAAAAAAAGTCATATGAAATAAATAACATGATAAGTAACACATTATTATCATTTTACATTTCAATGAATTCTGAATTTAGCAACCATATTTGGTGAGAAATAAAATTCTAACTACATGGGAGTTAGAGAATAAAAGACTTAAGAGGTAATTCTCAAATATCCGAGTATCGAGAATGGTTTAAATGTAAATAAAAGTCTCACATTGGGTAAAATAGATAAAATTAAATATTATATAAAAATGAAAGGCATGTAATACCACCGTTGCCTTAAGATTTTAGGATAAAAATAATATTAAATACCTTATACATTTTAATTTCTCATTTTCCCTTTTTCATCCAATTTTGTTCTGAGTTATGTAATTACAAATTTAATAGTCTGTGTTGCTTTACAACTGTTTTCAAGTGTTCGCAGGTTTGCTCCTTGACCTAACCTACATTCTAAACGATAATATACATGTTTGAGCTTTGATGTGTGTTTTTTTGGTTAAGTTATTATTGTATAACCTCATAGTGTAGTGGCTTAAACACATTATAAAACTTGGATGTCAAAATAACCAACCAAAATCCTCAATCAGCACCCATAATCAATCAAGCCCTATTGCCTCTACCTATACCGTCAAAACAGTTCTTTAGTTTTAGTTTCTTTTAGGCGTGTATATATGACTAGCTTTTCTCCTTTTTCGTAAACAGTAGAAAGTTTTTATCTCAAAATAGTACCAGTTTGGTTTTACTGCTTTTGCTTCCATGTGCATATCATTCGTCACTTCCGCTGGATCAATTACGTCTCTAATAATGAGAATCAGGTTCTTTAAGATTGGATGAGTGTTTGCCTATGTTGTTGTGACTTCGTGCTGGCCAAAACTTATATACTTGTATTATAGAATTAGGGAGTTGTAGAAGAATTTCGAGCTTCACATGGTTTTATGCCATGTTGATGCTTCAGGAACTTATTCAAACTTCTATAGCATCTACTTTAATTTATGTTTTCAAATTATCTATTTAGAAATTTAGCCTATGAAATCTCAATTTAGTCTAGCCTATGAAATGGGAAATGAAGTTGAGGGTTGTATTTAGCTCAAGCTTTGGAATACTGCAACAGTAAAGGAAAGACATTTTACCATGATCTTAATGCTTATAGAAATTTGTGTGTTTACTTCATCTTCTAACCTTTTTTTGTGCTTTTTTCATTATGTTTTGACAACTTATGTGGTACCATTTGTGTACAGGATGACAACACTAGACTCTCTTGTTTTGGACTCATAAAAAATAGTAGGGATGACAAAAGCTACAATACAAATATAGCAACCTTGACCCTTCTTCTGGTAGAGTAGCACTTGGAGTGCACATTTCAGCTTTTGACAAACAGAACATTTTAAAATTGTATTATTTGATGTTAAAATTGTAATGCACAATTTTTAATAGTTTAATAGAGTTTTACTTTAATTAGTTATTAAATTATTACTGCACTGGACTTGGATAAAACTTTTGTACACTAAACTATTTTGAAATTGATGTAACCCAGTGAGATTTTTTAATTTCTTTTATCATGAATATAACAAAAAAAATAATCATATGAAACAATAGCATAGTAAGTAACACAATTATCATTTTACATGTCACTGAATTTGGCAACAATATTTGGTGAGAAATACAATTCTAGGTGGAAGTTAGAGAATAAAAGGCTCCCCTGTTCAGAAGCAATTCGCAGATATCATGGTGTCCCCAAATTTTGGCCATGTACAAAGGTGTAGCACCCCTCTTATTCACAACATTAAGGTTCACACCCTTCTCAACCAACACTTGCACCGTTCCTACATCGCCGCTCTCCACCGCCATGTGCAAGGGCACGTGACCTTCTTCATCTTCACATTCCAAGTCCAAACCTGCTAATTCAATAAGCACCGTCATCACATCCTTGTGCCCTTTAAAAGCCGCAGCATGAAGCGCCGTCAAACCGTATTGATCATGATACTTCACACTTCCACCACCTTTTCGCAACAACAGTGCCTTCACTTCATTCGCCTCTCCGTTCCTCGAAGCTTCAAATATTGCTTCTCCCAGCTCCACCACTTCTTTCTGAACACAAGAAAAAAAAATGAAAAAAAGCATTTTTAAGTGATGGGCCAATTATTTGGGTTGGGCTTGGCCTCTTCACTTACATTTGTGTTGGCATTTTCTGCCACGTGTACTTCATCGGTGGCGTTGGGGCTGGGGACTATTCTCAAGCCGGCTTCCAGGAGGAGGTGAACCATGTCGTCCGGCTTCAGCAGCTTTGTGGCGGCGCCGAGGAGCGATTCGGCTTCGGCCGGTGACAAATCCGCGAGCATGGAACGCTGTCGTTTGAGCAGGTTTCTAACGGCGTCCAAGTCTCCGCGCGTGACGGCATCGTTAAGGAGGAGGGGCCCCACGAAGGCCACCTTGAGTTTGATGTCCCGAGTTTTGAATCCGTAGGGGCAAGAGGCGAACCACGAGTTGATGGACTCGGGGTGAGTGGACCCGGACGAGTTCGCGGGGAACTCGGCGGTTTTCACGAGGAAGCGGTCGGAGGGGGAGCGAGGGAAGGAGCGAGGGAGATGGGACTGCGGCTTAAGGATGACTTTGAAGGTGGCGAAGGATAAAGGGGGAATGAGTCCACTCGGTGGGTTGACCAGAAACTTTTTCGGCGATGAGGTTTGGATCTTGAAGGCCACCGGTGCGGTTGGGTTTAGAGAGCGAAGCCGCACCGTGGCTCGGCATTTGCAGTTGAGTGCGAACTCTATGCGCACCTCTGCGGGCTCGCACACTTCCACCAGAGCCTCCTCCATCTACCAAAGCTCGATTCGATTCTCTCTGCGGGATTGGGATTGGGCTTGGTGGGTGAACGTGAAGTGTAGATGAGCACTGAAAGTGAGAGTCACGTGACACTGTGTTGTAAACCTAACGTCCCTCAAGGCGCGTGTCCAATTTCCATTTTACATGGTTTTCACCTTTTTCTAACGAATTCACCATCAATGGATAAAAATGAGAAAAATCGTTGATCATGTGGAGCCCACTCTAACAGGAAGAGTGAGGGAGCTAAACAACGTGCTACAGTACCTCTCCATTGACACGTGTTATAGTCACGCTTTGTTTGCTACATTCGTAGTGTTTGTTACTTGCTTGATGCGTTACATTACTACACACTGCATTTTGGCGGGTAGAAAGTGTTGCAAGGCGAAGCGAGCGCATAGTTTTGAGTCTCTTTTGCGAGGTTTACTTTCTAATTCTTCTTTCTATGCGTTTTTTAATTTGAGATAAACCGAGTTTTTTCTACTTTGGTGATACAGTTATGTATGTACATACAGATAGTTGAATTTCTCTTGAAGATGTTTTACTCTCACCAGCTTCTTGCTCGGAAGGCTCCTCTTGGCCAAATATGGTAACTCCGTTTCCATGTATTTCATTTTTGGGCTTCATGTTTCTGCTCTCTGTTTTCTGTTACTTCATCAACGATTCTAATTTTAGTCATCATGCTTGTCCATTTCTTTATTTATGTTTTCTGTTATAAAACATGCTTGTCCATAGTAGTGCGACGTTTCTATATCTATTCTCTGTAAAAATGTGATCATACAAAACTAGTTACGTCGTCGTTGATTTACGAATATTTTTGTTGCTGAGTTTTTTTTTTTTTTTTTTTTTTTTTTTTTTTTTTTTTTTTTTTTTTTTTTTTTTTTCTGTTCATTTAAGTGATTCTGGATTTCAATTTTGTTTAACATCAGCGTTTTGTTTCTAAAATGAAAAATAAAAATATTAGTCGCTTTTTCTCACCGGTTCTTCATGAAGGATGGCTGCCACTATGCACGCAAAGATAAACCGAAGAAAGCTGGACAAGCTTAACATCATTAAGATCTGGTAATGGTTACTTGCGCGCTTATTTTGGTGTAGCCTAGAGTTATATACATTGCCAACTAAAGGAGCTGATATATTGTCTTCTTGTTTCTTGTACTTGTTTTATAGCGAAGAGATTCTGAACCCATCTGTTCCTATGGCTCTTAGACTTTCTGGAATTCTCATGGGTGCTCTCTCTTTCTCTCTCTCGTTGCTATCTTCAGCTTCAATTTCTATTTCAGTTAATGGGTAGAAATGTAGCATATCTCCGCGCCTCTGCTTAATTGTTGTTGCGTTTTTATCAGGAGGAGTGGTGATTGTGTATGAGAGAAAAGTGAAGCTCCTTTATGGTAAACTTTGAATCGCTGTTCTCATGATTAATGTAACATTAAAATGTTGAAAGTCCATTTTCATTGCACAACGATTTTATCAGAATTCTCTACTTTTTGTTTATAATTTTATCTTCCTTTTTTTCTCGCAGATGACGTGACCCGTTTTCTGGTACGAAGCTGAACTTTGACATTTACTGAGAATTCAGTTTTTTTTTTCTTTTTTATATTTTTTCCCTATGGGTACAAGGTTGAGATAAACGAAGCATGGAAAGTCAAGACTGCCCCTGATCCTACATTGCTCCCCAAGGCAAAATCCAAGGCCAAGTTAGTCACATTTGTATGCTCTGTTATTCAAGTTATCCGTAATATACTTCCTTTCAGATAAATATGTGACTCAGTGAGTAATTTCATTATTTTTTTCAAAGATTTAAGGAAAATATATACTTAAATGGGTTGTCTATACATCATTAATCAATATTTAACTCACCTATGCTCTAAAGTAACTCCTTTTCTCTTTGACAGGAAAGAGGCTGTTACTCTGCCAGGAATCCGTGAGACGAACGTGGCAGATATTGAACAGTCCCTTCAGTTTTCCAACACAGGCACCACAACGGGATTCCAACATAACGCCTATTTCACTATGGTATACGTATCTGGTCTCACTGCATGGAATTAGAATGGGAAAGACCTAATCAATAAAATTGTTCGTCAATTAGGTTGAGCTAATCCAAACCCTTGCTTATTGCAGCGACTTGATAGTGTGGATGAACCCTTCATTAGTAATGGAGCAAGAGAGGACCAAGATCCATCTGAATTTCTCCATCAAGGTTTTCGTCCTTGGATTTGCAAAACATATATATGTATAGTTCATGCAAGTGTCAATTTGCTCACTCTTATCATTCTCAGCTGACGTGGAGAATATTACCTTATTTGAACGCTTTGAAACATTCCAAGCTAATGCGGATCCATACAATCGCTTTGAGAGGTTTTTAGTTTCAATCATCTTTATTTTGTATTGTAGTCTTTAGTTTCTAGCGACAATCCATTTATTTTTTGGATGATTGTGGCAGGTTTGATATTGAAGGAGATGAGGAAACACTGGTAAATGTAACTTCAGGAGATCAAATTCCAACTGCGCTTATACCCTCCCCACCTCATCAAGATGAGCCTACCAGAGGTGATTAGGATAACAATCATTTGTCTGTATGTAAACATGAAAGCTTTAAATAATGTTATAGAAAATTATATATTTACGACTAGGTACCAATAATTTTTTTAGTTAAAAAATTGCAACTATGAAGTAGTTTTGGCTGTTACTCTAATGTTATTTTAATTTTTAACATTTTCCCTTTTTAATTATTGGTAGACTTTCCCAACACCTTAACTGCGTTTTTTATTTTTTAATTTCTCAGCATTTCCCTAGTCGGTACTCTACGCATGTAGCTTATGGCACTGGGTTTTTGATGGAAGAATAATGTAACATCTAGACCAAATTGGGCCATCACCTGGTCTTAGAAGCTTGAATAGTTGAGTTTTCCGTATTGAGTTAGGCTACAATTTGAAGTGTACTATAGCTTAAGGATTGTGGAGGAGTAATGGAGTGTCAGATTACTAGTGTTGTACAGGAATAATGGAGTTTCTGTACTGAATTGTATATAATACAACTTGTGTATCTCTCAACGTCCTGTTTTACTTTTCCTACCAGAGAGGAGGTTTAGTCTTGACAAATGACTATGGAAGATAAGCAATTGTCATTTTTAGTTGGTGGCGTGTAGGTAAAAATTTATTTTGGTATTATAAGTTGACTTGTAAAAGGACATCTTTCGCATAGAAACTGAAGTCTTATTATGGAAATTTAGTGATCATGGGATTACATTTCAGCTATATTACCATTTATTGTGAAGATAATATAAGGTATAGTTTTTCCCTTATGAGTCAGTCAAATATTAAAAGTAGAAATAACTAAACACTGTCAATATAAAAATTAAAAAAGAAAGAATGAAATTTGTTTGCTGACATATAACTTCTGCAGCTGATATGTTTGAAGACCTTCATCCTGAACAACAGGACATTCGGCAACCTGATGAAGCCATGCCACCCAGACAGGTTGACTACTATTTAAAACTACAATGACCGTTACAACTGATGAGAAAAGAAATGACTAAACTTAGAAGTGCAATGCAACAGGAACCTAGAAGGCGAGGACCAAATAAAAGGAAAAGAGGACAACGCTTGCATATCGAAATGGATTATGAGCAAACCATTATTCCTGTGCACATATATCAACACTGGCTTCAGAACGCTTCTGACATTGTCTCGCGAAGGGGAAGAAAGAAACAGGTTTTGTTTCTTCCATTTGTTGTTTTCCATATTTGATATTTTAGGGAACCAGACAATTTTTTAAGGAAAGATGAATGAAGAGTCCAATATCATAAAAAATAAGAAAAATAATAAAAGTGAAGCAGATAAAAGTTGAAATCCAATAATATGTTCAATAAAATACTTCCACTATAAACACTATCTTCTCTCTGTTGCAGCAAACTAATGTTTTGTCTTCAACAAAGATAGCCAACCTCATGAAGCTGCCACCTGTTGCGCTCAGTGGTGATTTATTTACAGCTGAAAATAACGATATATATTATCCAGCACCTATTCTTGACTTATGGATTAAGAGCATTCAACCACCCCACGATTCACCTTCAGGTCAGCATAGAGTCTCTCTCTGGGATGTCCGGGGAGGGGGCGATTTAAAATGGTATTAGTTGATCGTAAGAAGCTAGCCAACCTTTATATGGAACTTAGCAGAAAGTAACAAACTCAATTTTATGCAGAAAGGATTTCAGCCCACCATCCTCCAGAACCATCATTTTCATCCCCTCCAGGAGTACACAGTGGAGATTTCATGCAATTTGTTAGTCTTAAACTCCATCTTTTGGTTTGCTTTTCTTCATTTTAGGAGGATATGTAGCTTATTTCTGATAAAATTTCCAAATGTGAAGCCTTCTGAAGATTTTGACAGTAGGCTAGACAACCAGGCACCTCCAGTAGAGAAGCAGAGGAAAAATGTCCTCATGGATGAACTGACGGCTAGCCTTTTGAGAGGGCATGACTCTACTCCGCATGTCTCATCTGTGAAAGCCGGTAATTTTCATTGATTTGTTTATTGGATCTTTCAATTCTCTAATGGACGTCCATGTGTAAGAAAACACGACATAATTGTTCTTGGATATGTTTTTGTAGGAGACAGTGCACATTCCTTTCCAAGACCAGCGTCTGAACATGGTCCTGCCTCACTTTCAGACTTTGATTCCGGGAGGTAGTTGGTTCAATTTATAACCTACCAAATATTGTTCAATAACTCATTATAGTTTCAAATGTCCATTTCACCTTGATATCTAAAGGACAAAAAGATATTATAGTTCTGCACATGTTGAGTAAAATTTGTTGTAGTCTGATGCTTCAGAAATATTAACAGATTCAAAAATAAAAGGTATTCTTCATCAGCAAACAGCAGTGGAGGCCTTGAACCACTAGTAGAAGACGTAAATTTCAAGTTAGCTAGGCTGTATGAAGATGGTCCCACACCTGATCAAGGTATATTACTTGTTAAGGCTTTTTCTAACATTGGACGAGGACCACCTGTAATGGAATATTCTTTATTCACTTATCACACACATCAGTCTCACAAGTTCCTTTTCAGAACTCCTCGTGGAAACAGGACCCACTCAAACTCAAGTAAACATCAATCATCCCAGTGACAAGATAACCGATTCCATCCAAGCGTATGAATCTCTTTAATTAATTATTAATCATAATTACATTTACAGAAGTAGTTTTGGATAATAATAATGCATATTCCTTGTATTTGAACAGACAGATGAAGGCACACTTTGACACTCCTGGAGCTCCTCCCGTTGAATCCCTCCATAATCTAGCTGCTGGAATGACACGGACATCAGCGGCACAACTTTTCTATCAAATTTGTGGTATTTATTCTTTAGTTCCTTTATCTATCCTATATTTAAAATTGGTTAAAATAAGTTTAAATTAACAATTTTTATTTTAAGCATTTAATCTTTTAAAAAAAAATATTTATATAACAAATAAATAAAAATTGATTTATGTATTCGATATTATCTCCGTTAATTCTGTTCCACAGATGTTTGTATGTTTGTTAAATACAAATAGTGTAATATGATCTTTCTAGTGTTGAGATAATATACATTACGACTTTTATGTTTATTAATAGTATATAAGGATGATGTTTGACTCTCATGATAAAAAGGACTAAAAGAGAAATTTAAAAATATTTTAATAATTAATTAGAAAAGTTAATATAATAGTTCTGGCAAAACTACAAAATAAATATTATTTAAAGATTTCATCAAAATCTTATAAATTTTTAGATTATCATATATGAAAAAAAACTTTATGAAATGCTCAAAATAAGAAATTGTCATATATTAATTTAAATCTTTAAATTAATATTTTAATGTTATATTCACTACTTTACACCGTCATTCAAGTATAACGTATGACATTTAAAATGATTATCGTAAACTTTAGAAAAAGCATAATATAACTATTTATGATCGGATAATAGTATAAATATATTTTACAATGTCAATAGACTTTTTTCTTTTCCTCTTGAAACAACGGAAAACATTATCAAAACTCAAACTTTACTTTCTTTTTTCAAATAAATATTCTAAACTTTAATTATTTTTTAAAATTTATTATCAAAAAATTTATCTTTTACAAATAGGCATATTGTATTTAACTTTTTCTAATTTATCCTTACAGTTTATTGTTTTTAGAAATAGACACCTAAATTTTTAATTTTTTTCAAAAGGTATTATTTTTTATGAATAGTTTTTCTTAAAAAGGATTAAAGAATCGTTGATTTTAATCTAAAAGAATTAACTTCGATATCTTAGAAAATAATTATTTATAAAAAGTTAAAAAAGTTTAAAGATTAACTAGGATAACATTAAAACTTCATTTCTCTATTTAAAAATACTAAAGTTTAAGAATAAGTTATAATAAAATTAAGTTTCAATATATTTATTTGTAGTAAAACAAAGTTTAAGTATAAATTAAGATAAAATTAATGTTTAAGGTTTCTATTTATTAAAAAGATTGAAGGATTAAAGTATTTTTCCTAGAATATTCATTCAAGTTATAATAATGCCTAATTTAATTCTTTCATGCATAGTTCTTGCTTCCCGCGATGCCTTGAAAGTGGAGCAAAAGGTGCCCTATGGAGAGATTCTCTTCTCTAGAGGATTAAAAATGTGATGAAGTTTTGGTTCCCCCTCAGTTATCTATATTCTTGTAATTTGCTTCTTCTCCTTTGAACTCTTATTACTAATGCAGCTTGTGCTCTTTATCAGCAAGCTGTATTGAAGTTTAATTTAGTGTGCAATCATTAGTTTCTTTTGCTAGGATTACAAACAAGTTCTTCATTCCTATCCTCACTTTTCTTCTAAATTTTCTCATGATTGCCAGTGCGGTTATCATCACTTCCAAGTTATTTGAAAATTATTTTATCAATTAGAATATTGTTTAAACAAAATACGTTTATTTGATGAAATAGGTTATTGATAGATTGAGACAATTTTTATATACTTGTTATTTATAAGAGGGATGTACCGTAGCGGTTACCCAATTTTATATCTTTATTAAACTCATTTAAACTTAACATATCTTGATCAGATTGTTTTGGCTTGAGTTAGCTACATTTATGTTTTGAATTTCTTTTAAGTATTTGAAATATGGAATAATTTAAGGCATCTGTTATATTAGAAATAAAATTAGAAAAAATGTACAATAATTTTAATATAAATCAATCTACTTAATCATATGTAAAGGAAACTGGATTGACTATATTCTATTTTATTCCGTTATAATTGGTAAGTCGATAGTAGGAGGATTTGTTTAAAATTATATAGATTTTAAATATGTCACATATCATACATTTCATCCATAATTATTCTGCAATCACTCCTTACAATTACAAAAAATGTCACACTATTAGTTTAAAACATGAAACTAAATGTTTAATTATTTTAATTGAATGGAGTCGCTTGCGTATTTCTTAAAAATTGCGAAAAAGTAATTTGGGTTAGACTATCTCACTTCTGAACAATCTATGGTGAAGCTACTCGGATAAATCATATTGATCCACTTTCAATATTATCTTAGTTATATAAAATCACTTTAAATTTGTGGATGGTAAATCTTCTCTATTAAAACCAACACATTAATATACTTAAAACTCGTATTCCATGTTAACTCGTCAACCAAATGACTTTTCTAAAATACCATGGTGAACGTTAGTGGTAGCTTCTGGCCTAAAATCTACGCCATCTATTTCCAATAATATGATTTATAAGATTTATCATATTTGAAGAAAGAATAAAATCATTCAAAATATTTATAAGGAATTCTTTAAATTTATATATACGTGTGTATATGTATATCAATAAGTATAATACTTACCGCAATACGCATGAGATAGATTTGATCCGTAAATATATACGCCCACAAATTTTTCCATCCCTTTTCAACTTATACTATAACTACTACGGTAGTATTTTAAGATTCTTTTAATTTTCCTAACATTTCAGGTTTCACGTGTGAAAGCATTGTGGAAAACTGAAGATTTAAAAACCTTGACAATATAATAAAAAAGAAAGGAAGGCACATGCAGCTGTAGGTAGGGTTATGATTATGCAGGAACAATGATGATGCATCATGGATAACACCAACCATTAATAACCCTTTTTCCATTTATAACCCCCACACTCTCAACGTTTCTTCTCCTTTGCGCAGTACCCTCTCACTCATCTTCACTACCCCCAAAACCCTTTTCCCTTTTCCTAATAACTTCTCATGTGGCCACCGTGGCTTAATTCACCCAACCGGTTCCGCAACGCTCCACCGCCGTCACCGTCGCCCTCGTCATCGCCCTCGCATTCTCGATCTCGCTCATTAAGCTTTTCTTGCTCGTCTTTCAAAGACATTCAGAGCCTCCTCCAAGAAAAGCCCGAATCCAGCCCCGCCGCCCCCAAATCTCCGTCTCTATTCCGCCGCGTCCGGATCTCCACCGCCGTACTTCGTGCCTTGGGTGCCTCGCGCGCTACCGTCCCCGCTGCTCTCCCGCCGGGCCTTGACCAAGGCGTCGTCGTCTACTTCACCAGCCTCCGCGTTGTCCGCCGCACTTTCGACGACTGCCGTGCTGTCCGATCCATCCTCCGCGGCCTCCGCGTCGCCGTCGACGAGCGCGACGTCTCCATCGATGACCGCTTCCGCGACGAACTTCACGCAGTTCTCGGCCGCCGCAGCAACCTCGCCCTGCCACGCGTCTTCGTCGGCGGCGTCTACATCGGCGGCGCCGACGACGTCCGTCAACTTCACGAGAGCGGCGAGCTCCACCGCCTCATCGAACGGCTCCCGCGCTCGAATCAGAACGCTTGCGACTGCTGCGGAGGTTTCAGATTCGTAGTGTGCGATGAGTGCAACGGAAGTCACAAAATCTTCACCGAAAAAAACGGATTTCGAAGCTGTCCGTCTTGCAATCCCAACGGCTTGATTCGGTGCCCTTCTTGCTTCTTCGTGCACCCGCGCCACACCAAATAACTTACTTCATCGGTTAGTTACTGCTCACAGTTCACAGACAACTCACGGAAGAAATTAAATTAATAATTTATGTTTATAAATAATGACTTTCTCACTTGCATTTCATCAATGCGACTACATTACATATATTAATTGAAATCGTGTACTCTGAGGATCTACAAATCTGAATAGGGTTACGGCATTATTAACTGTTAATTAATTATTAATAATATTTTGATATTATTATATGGTTTTAAAGCTCATTATATAGGTTTGATTTGTTGTAATGGCACACTTCAACACTAATTATTCACATTGTGCTTGTCATGCGGAGTCATGTACCGAGTGACAGCACACAATAGTATCTGTGAGAAGTTTCGTTAAGCATGACACCAAATGATCTGAAATTGTTTGTTTGAAATTGTTTGTGTCTGGTGGTGGATGATGCCAAATTTGCTTCAAAGGGTCGAAACTGTTATCAGAGTTTGCGATTCAGTTTTTGTTCTTGTTCATACACAATTATCATTAGGTAGGTCGTGGAGAATTGTCTTGGGAGGTGGGAACCGCGTGTGTTGGACCTCGTTTAGGGTCTGGCCCATTTTCCATTTCCCTGTTTTTGGGGGCTTCTCCCTACACCTCCAATAATATCTTCAGTACCCCCAAAACTAATTTTATTGCCATGTTTGCCCATGGTAAAACTGAAGAGTAACTCGGTCTCTCTTTTTTACCGTGTCTCTGCACCCCCAAAAGCACACACTCTCCTCTGCACCCCCAAAACGCACCCTAATAAAGAATGAGATTCCCTGCACCCCCAACAGAAGAATCTTGACCTAGGTGCGCGTAAGGACCCTCCCTCTTCTCCCTGGTGTTCTCCCACGCAGCCTCACACAGTCTCGTTCTTCTTCCTCTTCTCCCACACAGCCTCCACACACCATTGTTCTCCCCAGGCAACATCCTTTTCTCCTCCAAAGCGTTCTTCTTCCGAAGCTGCGCATCCACACACCCTTCTTCTCCCCTTGGTCCGGCAGGTCCCTTTTCTCCGCGGAAGTCCTCTTCTCCATCTTTTATAGTTAAGTAA
>Ga0214545_1004620_pt1 | contig 25616 bp, 11 predicted proteins | sample CNSS4metaG_FD_160064 | JGI IMG/M metagenome (GOLD analysis project Ga0214545, IMG submission 160064) | Root nodule microbial communities from cowpea collected in UCLA plant growth center, Los Angeles, California, USA - CNSS4 | ecosystem: Host-associated > Plants > Roots > Nodule | place: USA... | reverse complement strand
TTTTTTCTGTTGCGGCTGGGTGAGTGGAGTGAAGAACAAGAGAATGCTTTAATTAATGATGAACATGATCAAGTGGACCCTATATATTTTTTTCCCTTGATTGAGGTTGACTTCAACTCTATATGCCAAAGAAACAGTTTCATTCCTCTGCCACGAGTGAACAAAAATATAGAAAATTATTTCTGTAGTAATTCAATGAAACCGATATCCAATGCAGCTGTATCCATATTCATATTTCACGTATAGATCCTTGACTTTCTTCTACATATTTATTATTTTTTTTCTATTCATCTATTACCTCGTATTACTAATATACTTAATTTTTATTTTTCGTATTTTCTGTAATTTTTCCTTCAAATATTTTGTAAAATTTTATAAAACCCACAGAAAATTCGCTTTTCACAGATTTAAAAAAAAAAAGTGTTGCGTCAAGTAAATTTGCCGTGTCATCGAATCGTTAATTTTTGTTTTCTCCGAGAGTCAATACTTTGTTATTTGGTTTTACGTGCAAACATATAAGGACATGTAGTTACAGCTTGGAGGTTTTTTTTTTTTTTAATTGACTTAAACTAACATCTCTCATTTTCACACACTCGTTAAAATAGAAATAAGATAAGATATAAATAAACTTTAAATGGTTTTAAATTATATTTAAAAACTTAGTATAACAATTGTATAAATATATTTCTTTAACGAGTATATATAAATATGTGATATTGATGTGGAAGTGAGAATAGCTACAAAATTAGGCGAAATTAATATTAATAAATATTCATTTTCAGCACGTATACCTATATTTAGTTTTAGGCTGCGTGGCACTCTTGTTATCTCTAATGTTCATGGTAATTGATGGTCCTAAGCCCAATCTCTATAATTATGACACCTTATTTATTATAAGGAAAAAGGGAAAGAAATAAATATTGTTAGTTGTGTTTAATCATTATAAATTTATCTCTTTCTTAATAAGAAAAGTGTTATTTATTTTCAGGTGACAAAAGGTTATGGCAGCAGTGTGCTGCTCAACTACATATTAATTTTCTACTACCAAAGAGTTTCCTGAAGAGTTAATTTCCAGTGGGAATTTGGGTTAAATGAAATGGGAGCTAGGGTTAGGAACTTTTGTTTCTTGTATACAATAGTCTTCTTTGGAATCAATTGTATTGTAGACTATTTATGAATAAAATTGCATATAAAGTCAATGTTAGATTGAGCTTATTCATTTCATCAAATGTTTATGTAATTGGAAATCTATATTTTGAGTTATTAAAAGAAGATAATAGAGTGACCTATTTAAATAAATGCAAAACATAATTGTGTTCGGAAACAATCAGTCATAAATATATAATACCAATGAAACATGAGTTCAACATACATATAAAATATTAATACCATTCTTAATTGAAAACTTGATGACAATAATTTTATGACTTTTTATTCTTACATGTACTCAACCTCTTTATTTTTATTTAATGTGGGACTTTGATTTAAGTTTGGATTCCCAACCTACATTAATAATGTATTACACTTCTTATAAATTTTCTGGTATGATTAATGTGAACTATTTTAAAGGATTTAAAGTTTCTTGTTGTTTATTTAGATATAAAGTTTGAACTTATTTAATTTATAGATAAATTTGTAGTTAATTAAAAACCTGTTCTATGTACATAAACAAAACCTTTAAAAAAACTTTAAAGTTGTGTCAGTTATTTAAAAAAGTAAGACTACAAAGACTTAAAGAAAAAGAGAGACATGTATAAGGTAAATAAGTCAAATTGTTTCTGATATTGAGTACAGTATTGTGACATGGTGCATCTTTACTTACAATAATAATACAATTTTCAAAAATATATTCCTTTAACAGGGTTGAAAATTAATATCCTTGAAGAGTGCAATTCACACGATAAGAGTCAAATTTTGTTCAGCTAACAACAATAGTTCAATTATTTATCAATTACATCTGTTGAACTTTCTAGGCCTGTATTATATCAGATTTAAACTTCTTATCTTGAAGTTTTCATATTTAAAAATAACCCCGTTATCACACTGTTCGTAATCTAGAAAGGTCGCGATTATATAAGAATTAATTTTTTTATATTAAATTAAGAATAAATGAGGTTGTTGTTTTTTTTATCCCAAGAGTAAATATTGAACAGAGCACAAAAAGTACATGCAGCAGCAGCAGCAGCCCATAAATTGTTGAAAATGTTGAACGTTGCAGATGGGGTCTTATAAAGTTATTATTCCAATTACGAATCATTTACGAAGTATTTTTATAATCAAGAAGGGGGGCAATTGGAAATAGTAGAAAGAAGAGGGGGTAAGAGATGAATATTGAAGCGCCGACAATTTATTTATGTGGGGCTGAAGTATTGGGTAATTAGTGAGGAGTGGCAGTTGTTGTTTGACGCAGAGTTGATTATAATTGGGTTAGTGAGTAATGGGAACAGAGAAAGTGAAGCACACACGTACAATGGAATGAATGGACTTTCAACACGTACAATCTCACACACAACGCACACGTACACGTACACGCACACACTTATGACCGTAACATACGTGCTTCTCTCTCTCCATTGCTACGTATCATTCATTCATCATCTTGATGCTTCACACACACTTCCATCAACCACCTTTATCAATGTTCATATGCACTAACTTCTAATGGTTTGAATTCCGGATAAAATTCCGGATTAGACGAGGTATATAAATTAATGTAAATTTTATTTTATAATTAAAAATTAATGCAAATTTAAATGACCAAAATATAAATCTTTAAAAATTGATATTTTTAAAAATAACTTCAATTTTATAGGTTTAAATAAAGTCAAATTTTAAACCTTTCTTTAATAATTAATATTTCTTTACTAATAATTCTATTTTTATCACTTGATTTAAAAAAATACTAAAATAAAACTCAATAATAATTATTATCCAAGAAAAAAATTATAAAAAAAAATGATTATAAACTAATATCAGATATCCATAATTCAAATACTATGATATCTATACTCCTCCTATAAAAAAAGATAATTAAATATTCGTATTCATTACTTTACAAGTACCTGTGTTTTGAATACTATAATATTTATATTTGTCCCATAAAAAATGGATAATTAAATATTCATACTCATTACTCTATAAATATTCAGTAAATATATAAATTTTGAATCGGTTATAAATTTTACTTATGAATATCCGAATACAAATATTTTTGCCATTTTTAATTGTTCTTAACTGTATCTTTCACTATAGACCATTAATAATTTCTTGTTTCACACTTGAAATATGAAATATACATGATTCAACTTAAGAAAGTTGTGATGGAAATGATGCATCAGTTGAAAATAGTACGAGTCATAAGTAAGTAAATGAATTGTGTGAAACCATTTTCAGGAATACATGCTTCTAAAATGTACATATCCAGAAGTGAAGACTCACATTAATTTTGCAGCTGGTCCATAAACTGTGGATAGATAAAGACCAGAAGAGGGTTGGAAAATTATAATATGGATGATTGCTAGAAGAAATATAAGATAAGTTATACTCCACATAAACACTTTCACACGTAAACATAATGATATCATAATTTGAGAAAAAAGTAGCTCTTCTTAGTTATAATAATACGTAATTTTAGTTTTTAAATGATAGAATAATGAAGTACTGATGTTGAATTAAATTGCTTGCAAGTTATGTTTGTACATTTGTTTGACACGTTATAAAGAGTTTTTAATATTTTTAATTAGATTCAAATTTAAATCAGGGGTAGTAACACCTTGTTTTTTGGAAAAAATTAAGGACATTATAATTATAATTATAAACAAGAGATTAGCTTCGAACAAGTGTTTGTTCAAGTACTTGTGATGTTCTGTAACCGATGTTATCCAAATTCTGTGTTTTACTTAACATATATTTAAAGGTTTCTTTTTAAGGTAAGAGTTTTAATTCGTTTTATAAAAAGTCAACCAGTAGACTTTCCATATATGATGTTATTTGTAGTTATTAACAATGTACTCTTCCCAAACATGGTATTATTCTAATTTATCATATTTTTTATATATTTCTTTAATATCTGTTTGAAATATAATAAGATACAATTTATTTAAAAAAATGAACATGCTGAATCCATGTGAATCCTATCATTGACCATTTTCTATTTTTTTTAGATTTGCGACAATGCAAATTAAAATTAAGACGTCATATAAAGTATTAAAAACTCTATTACTAAATTCATTCGAGAGTTATCACATTGACAAATCTATGAAAACTATATATAAAGCATTGATGTTAAATAATGCTTTGTAAACTGTTGAACAGGCTGCTAAATTTGTTGAGGAACTTGTCAATTTTTAATGTGCTTGAAGTTAACTAGGCACGAATAAAAACTTGCCTTATAACATTTGATTCGGCATAAGCATAGAATATTCACTAAAAAAATACATCGCAAAACTCACTCATAAATTTTCTCTATTTTTTTAGGGGTAATTTATAATATTTATTGTTTCTTCTTATACATTTTAATCTATTTCTTTATTGCCATGTTATGCATAACACAATTTTATATAACTCCGTATATGTGAAACTAAAAGAAATAGACATTTTGCATTAATAAAAAATCTACGTTGATGTAAGAAAAGTTGATGTTAAATTTGCGTTACATTTAAAATAAACTATAGAATTATGAAAATTAGTTGACGTAACTTACTTTTAAGTTGTTTTTTTATTAAATCAATTGATTTCTACCAATTTGATATTAATGTGTTTTATTTTAAATTTTATTTAGTTTAGGTTTCTTATCCAATATAAAATGAAATTTCTTATCAATAATTTTAATTTGTATAAATGTGACTGACACTATAATTTAAAAAAAAAAATTATTTCTTCATTCATGGAATAACATCCTAATCAATGCCGTATACCGATTCTAATTAGCGTGATTTTATTGACACGGCCTTTTCTTGTTTTTAACGAAAAAAAATTCATATAAAAAAAAAACTTGGAGTACTTCATAACAAGCAAAAGTTTATATTCATCAACCCTACATTTTTTTATATACTCCCTTTCTCTCAACCCTACATTTATTATACATAAAGAGAACATTCTCCTTTCCTCTCATCTTAGAGAGCCTACAATCACAAGAAATTCGTAATTGCCGTCAAATTTTACTGAAAAAAACAAAGTTATCAATTTTAGCGACAATTTTAAATTTTTTATTACGAATAGATAATTATTGATAGGATTTATTAATGGAATTTATAAAAAAAATTGTAAAAAAAAATTAATCATTTTTCCCCAAGTTATATTTTACCAACGAAATGATGTATAGATTTTATTTATTAATAATTCTATTTTTTTATAATGTATATCAATATTCCTAATTTGTCTATTTCATCAAATTAAAATATTGTGGGTATCTAGTTAATATGTTCATGACAAATATATAATCAAATCACTTTAATAAATTATCTAATGAAATATGATGACCATAATATATTTAATTATTTATCGTATACATGTGTAACCCAAATTGTTAACACAAAATTGTGTAATGAATAGATCTAGCACAACAATATAATTTATTGTTAACAACCAATTTTAGTCATCCAAAATTGTTGATTACTACAGTGACCAATTTAGATCATAATTAAAAAAATAAAAAATTAATGATTACTAAAATAATCACTATTATTATGATTAAAAATATAATTGGTTTGTAAATTGGTTTCTAAAATTTAGCTATAAAGATTTTGACTACCAAAGAAATTAGTTTATAAATTGGTCACTAAACATTAACTACCAAGGTTTTGATTACCAAAAGAGTTAGCTTCTAATTTAGTCTCTAATTAATTAATGACAAATTTAACAATTAATTATAATTTTTTATTCATAATAATGATTATTTTAGCAACAAATAATTTTTAATTTTATAAATTATTATATGAATTTATCACTATAATGAATAATAAATTTTTGTCATTAAAATTGATTATTAATACAAGTCTCATGGAACTAGGATAAAAATTGTATCAGGTTTAAAATTTAAATTTTGTGTAAATGTATCGGCATTCTAGATTGATGTATGGTAGTGGAAAACAAAAAAGATATATAAAGTGTTAAGTCTGAAATTTAAAAGATCACTAGGAATCTACATTCGAGATATGTATATATATCTTTATTACAATTTGGTATGCAATTAGTATATCTTGTTCCATTTATGAGATATCCAATATTGGAATATGAACTACTGCTTTTTTCGCTTTAAGAACGTTCAATTCCCAACTTTTTGAAGATGTGCTTACCAAAGCATGCAAAGAATATAGAAGCTTCCACAATCATACTAAAACGACTCACTCATACGATTCATTGAACTTTGTATTCACTGCTAAAATTTTCCAAGTAAAAGAACCAACAACAGTTATTCCATTCCTCCGACACCGAAACAAGACATTAATTAAGATTTGTATATTCATGACAGAACCAAGAAATTCAACACTTTGAATTTGCCAATAACGGAATAATCAGTGTTTCTGGTGTCTATCATGAGAGGTCTCAGCAATGATGAGATTGAATTCAATTACCAACTTTTTAGTATGCCGCCCACGATTGCATGCATATTAACCACTTTCTTACTTTACATTCAACCACATTCATCCTCTTCAAACCTCCATACATATTTATTAATAATAATAATAATAATAATAATAAAGAAATCTCGTTAGAATAATTTTTTTTTAAAATAATGATTTTGATATTATGTTAGAAGTAAGTTTAAAAATTCAATTTCACAAAATCAACTTGTAAAGTGAAGTTTGAATTTTACTTATATACTATGAAATTGTCTAGTCGATGTGGGATTTTCAACATTCATGTGATTGGTTTGCGATGGATTTCTGATAAATGTTTGGATTGTCTATGATAAATCTGAATATGATATTTATGAATAGATGCAGCTTATTATAAATGAATTAATGCGTGAGTAAAAAAATTAGAGCATGAAAATCGTTTTTCAATTATTGAAACCAAGATCACAAAATTAAAAATATCATATGTTAATTTATTAAGTGTGGGTTAGTGTGTGGCAGGCCAAGTTTAGTTTAAATTAGTTTTGATGTGCACATGTGCGAGGTTGCTGCTGTTAACTTTAGTAACAAAAGATTAGGTATCTAATTTATTTCTAACTACGTGACAGTGTAGTGTTTTCTTTTATGTGTGTAGAGTTATATTATATTCATCACGTACATTTTTACAACTATATCACATATTATTATTCCTTTTATATCTCACTTTTTTGTTTCTTCTTTTCTTACTTTTCTTTTGGTTGTAAAAAAATAAACAAAATTTGTCGTGTGAATGTGGTTGGTTCTGAGCGCATGCAAAGATTTCCTGATTCTTGGTTTGTTTTTAATAAACTATTAGCATGTGTTGTTCTTATTTAATGATGTTATTAACTCTTAAACACAACAATTTATAATGAAGACGGTGATGCATATGCAATAGGCTTTCACCTTCTTTATTCATTTAATGATACTAACAACTATTTCTAAAATTAATTTTACTAATATAGAAGATACATGTGTGAGATATATATTTGAATAATAATAATAATAATAATAATAAATAATTTGAAATATTATATTTTTGCGAGACAAATGAATAATATGTCTCACATTTTTGGCTTGTAAAAGTAGATGTAAACTGACATGAATTTCTACACTCATCATATTAAATTTGTTTTATGCGATTCAATATATAAGAGTTACACAATATTTTTACTAAGAAAATGACTTTTAGGTTGTTTTTTTAGGAGGAACAATGATAGTTTTTCTTCCTTTTTAAAGTTTTTTAAAATTAATTATTTATAGATTTACACTTAACATTTTTCATATATATAACGAAAATATTTTTGAGTATTTTTTTTTCTTCCTAAAGACCTAAAAAACAAAGATGGAAAAATGTTGTTATCATTATAATTAGATACTTTTCCACTTATAAAGATATTAATTAACTATCTTCAAATTGCAATATTTGATCATATATAATTGGGAAAGCTTCTGAAGCATAATTATAGATAATCTTTCTTCCTCATATCAGCACTCTTTATTATTAAGTTATTATTAGGCATTATAGTGTAAACTTTTACAAGTACATCTCCACTATGGTTGATTGCGTAATATTAAAAATTGTGATTAGATCAACCCTACGTCAAGTTTATAACAACACCTCAGACGAATAAATCATTAAAAACCAGAATATATTTTTCTCCTTATCTTTCTATTAAAATTATTTGAATTTTATTTATAAATGAAAATTTAAAAAGAAAATCTTAAAAATAAGAAAAGAGAATATTAAAGACAATGTTAAAAATAAAAGATAAAATTAATACTAAAGATAAACCCGTATTTGGTATCATAATAAATAAAAATTAGTTCAAAAATAATTTGATTAATTTTGCTACATGTATTAATGTTGCCTTCTCCAAATCAATAGTTTTCGATCTTAGAAAGTATTTTGAATATTCTAGTGTTTAATTCAATTCAAAGAGTGAAATCTACTCCATTAAATATTTCTACATGAAAACTGTGAAACCCGGTGAAAATAGTAAAAAAGAAAAAATCACTCCCTGGAAAAGGATCAAATGTTAGATTTTTCAGTTTTCTAGTTGTCACCGGTTTAACTTAGGTAAGACTTTTTTTTTTTTCGGATATTAGTTTTATATAATTTTCATGTAGGTAAATCTGATAAGATAAATTTTAAACTCTAAAACAATAATAAAAAAAATGGTTTAAAAATATTCTCCAGAGTAAAGAATTATCACCATTTCAAAATATCAACATTGATAAAGTGTAACATATAAAATACCTAAATAAATATAAAAGATAAAGTGTGAAATTTTTGTTAAAATAAATGACCATATTGAACCAAAAAAAGGTAATAAATTATTAATATTTTATTTTAGCCAAAAAAGTTTGTAATTAAACCTTCAACCCAGTTATAAGATTTAAGAGATCAGCAGTCAGTAAATTGTAATATTATAATTCATTGCAAGAGTATAGAGTTAGTTAAAGTTACACAATAAATTAATACAAAGTTTTTTTCTTAATGAGAATTAGTTATTAGAAAAAAGTTATGTTTTTATACATACCAAACGGGTACTCCTCGTATAATATACTCTTTTCATAAGCTAGCTAATAAAATAATAAAGTGATGAAGATGTCACCATTTTTCCTTTGAATTTGTTTATTGTTAGCATATCCACTATCTTATCCAACAATTATCAAATGATTTTTAAAACAGAAGATAAAAAATATATATATAATTTTTTTTTTCAGGAAAATGTTCTCACTACAGAAAAATAGATATTTAATGTCAATCAGAAGTTCACACTAACAAGTAAATGTAGTATCAAATTTGTGTTATACTCGAAAATCATTTACACTAACTTGTTAACGTTTATTTTTGAAAAAAAAAATTAAATAAAGAAATGAAAAGAAGATTGCAACAAAGGGAGAAGATAGTATGAACTAAAGAAATTAGTATGAATTAAGAATATGAGCAGAAGAAGACAATTATATAAAAGTGAAAGGGAGAAATAATGAGAATAAAGATATTTGCCTTTTTATATTAAAAATAATTTACGATTTTTATTTGTTCTAGCAAAGATATATAGATTTATAATATATAAATTAGTGTTGGTTGCATTAACTTTAATAAATATAAACATTAAAAAGTTAATCATTTGTGTTACATTAGAGTTAACTGAGTTAAATACATTCGATTAGCGTCTAAAATTAACCAAACTCTATTAGCATAGGTTAAAATGATGGTAATCCAAGAATTACATCATTATTTATTTACTAAAAAAAGATTTTTTTTTTCAGTTTTTAACTTTTGTAATAAAAATTATCTTTCTGCATTTTTTTTAACCAACTCTAATATAATTACAATTTACTCGATACTAATATTGAGGTAATATTTGAGTTAATTTTTTGTTTTCTTGTAGAATCTCTAGATTCCAATGTATGAAAACAATGAGTAGCATACATATTCCCTATTGTTTACATAATTTTTTGACGCATTCTCTCTTGAAGACACCCACCATAGATTAATTTAAAGGTAAGAACGAAAGAGTTCATTTAAGATGTAAGCATTGGAATAATTAAAAAGAGAATATACTCCAACACCCAATTTTGTGTAAAATGTTTTTTCTAAGCTTGCTTAATGATTTAGGTGATTCTTTTTTATTAATAAAAAAATTAATATTTTTTGTCAATTTTATTTTAAAAAAAATGTAACAAATATTTACAAATTTCAATTATAAAAATAATTACAATAAATTGTTACCAATTTTTTTGCAAAATATTTTGTATAAGATACATTTTATAAAAAAACTTTAAAAAATACTTGTGAATTTTATAATTTTATAAAAAATAATTATCTACAAAACAATTAACTGTCAATTAAAATTTTTAGAAAAATGATAAAAAAATGTTTCTTTTTTGTTAAACTTTTTTTAGTAGTAGTGTTTGTTTTGTCATTTACATAAACATAACATTATTGTAGAGCATCATCTATGTCATTTGGTTGGCCTAATAGCACCAAAAAACCCACAACACTTTTTCACACTTGTCATATGCATCTTTCCTATTAAATAAGATCCCTCTTTCTTCAAACTTTATTATATACCACTCCATCTTCATTTTTCTAATTCTATTCTTAAATATATTTAATATTTAATATAGAATTATGCTATATTATTCACACTTTATGCTTATGCTATAAGGGCATGGTCCCATAGGTAGGACCTTATAGGGCTCTTTAAAAGCTTCTTAGCTTCACCCAACTTCGTATAGGCTTTTCTTTTAGAGGCTAAAGCATGAAATAGGTTTTCAACATTTTAACATTTTTTTATTATCAGTTGGTAAAATTATTTAAGATTTTAACTGTCTTTTATGGCAATGTACATAGATAATAATGTACCAATGTGCAATATACACACATATTAATTTATGTGTGAAACAAAGCAAGAGTATTTAATTTGACGCCAATAATTAAAACCTTCATTATCTTGTTATTATATGGTCAACACTCTTTTTTCTATGAATACCATCACTTGGAGAGAGAGATTATAAGAAGTTAAATAATAGTGCGATTTTCTACCAAGAAATTAATGAAACTATCATTATCAAACTCTATTGTAACTAATTTTTTAAGGACAGTTGTGTACATATTTATATTATGATATCTTAAATAAATTCTTTTATATATATTTATATATAGAAGGGCCATGTCATTCCAAGTTTTAGGAATGAGAATGGGTATAAACCCGATGAATACTAGTTTGAATAGTACTGAAATTATGATTCAAGCAAACATAAGTTTGAATACGTATTTATTAAGAAATTAATTTAAAGGCATTGACAACGACAAAATCTATATTATCATCCTATAATTACGCAATGATACGTGTGATAGGTTTATTAAGTTTATAATAATTACTTTATTTAGTTATTTTTTTCATACATAAAATAATAGAGTTAAATATGTTTTCAGTCATTGAACTTTGATGATAAATTGAAATTCGTCCATATATGAAACTTGGATATATTTTAGTTCCCAAACTTTAAAATCATGAATATTGTCATTTTAACTTAATTATGTTATATTGTTTTGATATATTATATGCGTTTTATATTAGAATTTGAGTTGTTTATATTATTTGATATATTTCTGCTTCAATATCAACTGGAAAACATACTTGACATGTCAAAAAAATAATATATTTCAGTTAAAATGACTATATCCATTCATTTTTAAAGTTTAAAATTAAAATATATCAAAATTTTGAACCTGGAAAAATTCAAATTTAGTGGTTGGCATGTGAATATGGCAAAATTTGAAGGTTTTAACGTAATGTGGACCAAAATGAATGAAAGTTTTAGCATGAGATGATAATGAAAGGAAAAGAGTAAGAATTCTGTATTTGAAACCGAGTAAAGCACTTATTTGAAAAAGGAGAAGCTGTTGAAAGTGAGCTTCCACGTTTGCCATTAATTTGATTTATTTAGCTTTTTTTGTTCCTTGGTCGCAAGAAGATGAAAACATTCTATTTAATTGGCCCACTTGACACTAATTTACGCGACAATGCACAGTTTAAGTACTTTTAAAATCTCAAATTATAGCTACTTAAGCATCTCATTATCAATTCTAAACTAATTTCCTTCTCATTCACAACACTTCTAAAATCATTTCAATCTCACAAAAAAGGACATAAAACTTTAAATACACACATGGGTGCGTGGCCACCACCATAGTCTTCAACAAAAATTAACAACCTTGTTATATATATTTATATTTTTTTCTCTAATACGAAATTAAAAACCCTAAACCAGTACATAACTTTTAATGAATATGGTGCTCTGTATTGTTGAAAGCAGCTTTGTGTTTGTAAGGCAACAAAGCATTACTCAGAAAAGTGGAATCTCCTTAAAAAAATAAGAAAAATATTATAGAAAATGTAGTGATTTTGGAAGGTGGTGGAGTTGGAAGTGCAAGGTTACAATTTTGTGTCTTTTTCTTCTTCTTTTTGCAGTTGTTTAAGTGAAAACTAAAAATGCATGTGAAACAGGAAATGCCAATGTTGACCTAAAAGGAAATGAATTGTGTTGTGTCTCCTAAAACAGGTACATGATGGGAATGTGAGACAAATGAAATGAGGGTCCCTTAGATGTTTAAAACATTAGTGGAGGTTATCGAAAATGGAACGCTCAGTGTAACTGTATTGTGCAATAAACTTGAAGTGTGTCGGATATCGAAAACAAGGGTTCCATCATAATCGGAACAAATCTTTTGCTAAGAAGATAGTGTAGTCACTTCAAGTGTGAATCATTGGTGGATCGACGGAGAAAAAAAAAAGATAACCGAAATGAAATCAAGAAGTATAAGTTGAAAGTTTTACGTAAAAGAAACAAATTTAGTAATATTAGTAATATTATTAAATTTTAGTAGATGATTATAATGTAATGTTATTAAGTTAATGTATAAAATAAAATTATATTTATTAAAAATGAAGTGAAATATATCAAAAAAGAGTATTAAAAATAAAGTGAAATATATTAGAAAAGAGTAAAGAATAATTGTTTATAGATCGAGAAAAAGAGAAGAACAGATAAACAATTTTATAAGAAAATTTATAAAAGTATTGATCAATTTTCAAAAATTTAATAAATAAAGAATAAAATTAATATTTTAAAATGTGGACACAAAAGAGAAAATTCTCTTTATATATTGTTATAGATGAAAAAATATATAATTTATGAATATTTTATTTTCTCATATTTTGTACATACATAATAAGAAAATCCAACACGAGTTGATGATTCAGTACGGCTGGATCACCTCCTTTTCAGGGAGAGCTAATGTTTGTTGGGTAGTTTGACACTGCTTCACACCCAAAAAGAAGCGAGTTATGTCTGAATCAAATTTGGAGATGGAAGTCTTGTTTCGTTTCTCGCTAGTGAAGTAAGACTAAAACCATGAGCTTATTATCCTAGGTCGGAACAAGTTGATAGGAGCTCCTTTTTTCACCCTCACCCATGTCACCATGATCACAACTGTAATTAAGATCAACAAAAGTATATTGAGATAACTTATTTCGATAAAAACCTATGATAAAATTCAATTCATATAAGTGAAAAAGTTTAATTGGTATTTAAAAAAAATCACAAATATTAAATCTTAAAATCTTATGTTAATATTCCAATTTTCAATTGGTACTTATAAATAGTGAAAATAATAATGAAAAAAAAAATTGTAATGAAGGATGAGACACAATGAATGTTGGAGTGATATCTTATAATTTGAACGAGTGATTGATGGTTGGTATCTTATTTTCCTAAAAAAGTTTTACATAATGATATCTAATTTTAACCAACACATTCTGAATGATTATTATGTACCCTCCTCAACATTTCTAATAAGGGATGAAAGTTATTATAATGTTATTCATTAAAAAAAATTGTGGTCCTCTAAAAATTTAAAATTGTGAATAAGTATTATAAAATTCAATATATGGTTTATGATTAAAATTCAATATTCTCAAAGAATAACTTTTATAAAAAAGTAGTTGTGTTTTGTAATTATGTACCTAATAATGTCTTATCATTTTACAAATATAAATTAGTTTTATAATCATCAGTGATGGAAATAAATGATAAGTTTGTGAATTTTTATAATAACTATCTTGACTAAAAAGTGAGACATGACATTCGTATTGATAGTCATGAGGATGTCACATGACACTAAAATTAGGTTATACTAAATCTTTTAGATCAAAAGGCATGTTTTACTCTTTTTCTCATTTATCGTTTAAAATGTTTAGTTACTATAACTATTAACTTACATATTTAATAAATATAAGAAATAAAGAGAAAATGAGGAAACTATATAATAATTAGTTGATGCATTAAGAAATGCTATTTTTAAATTATGTCAATACGCACAAGGTCGGTCCTGAAGTTAGTCTATAGGTGCTTTGACACCAAACTTATCAATGGAAGTGACACAATAAAAATGATAGCTTTAATATTTTTAATATTTTTTAATTTATTTTTCTTATATTAAAATTAAATTGTGTACATATGAAGTTTGTATCTATTATTTTTTATATTTTCTTTCGAAGGGATGTTTACGTGTTAAAATATATGCTAAAAGAAATGTTAAAATTAAGATTTTTATACGTAAAATACCAGTATTTATTATTTTTCCATAAAATAATGTAGGGATCAATTCCTTCTATATAGCTTATAACAAATTCAGACAAAAAAGCTTCAAAATAGAGTACATCACTCAACATCTTAAGAAGTATATCATTAAAAACATAAATGTTTTCAGAAGAAAAAATGGTTTTTGATTAACCAAACTGTTTAAGACGATTTGATTGGGTACATTATTAATAAAAAAGAAAAAGAAAAAGAAAACACCGACCCACGAGTATGAAATAGATAGTCGCACTGAAATACATCCAAAAGATTTTCTCAGATAAATCAGAAACATTTTCTTAAATAATTTGATTAATTTCGATACGACTTTTTAGAAAATCCAAAAAGAGCAAGAAACTCCATTTTACCATTTGCTGCCACAGTTTCTTCCTGAACTTTCGTAACTCTCTTCCTGCATTTTTATAACTTTTATTTATTTTGCTCTTTCTGATTTCTGAAAGTTGAAAATAATTTTTAAATCGCACAGAATTTTTTTAAAGTTATTTTTAAATTATTTCAAAAGAAAAAGATAACTTGTATAATTTGAAAATTAAAAATAATTTTCATATGTAATTTAAAAGTTATTTTTGAATTTTAGATTTTGCAAGTCACTTTTACTTTACAATTTATATCTGTTTAATAAAAAATATAATTTAAAATTCAAAATAATACTTTTAAATTATATAATCCAAAATATAGTGCAGAAATGGGTTCACATTCCTACTCCATAAATTTGATCAACGTACATTAACCTCACAAATCACAAATTTCTTCCTGCACATCCAAAATTTTCTATATCCCTAAATTACCCCTAACAGGCTTCGACTACAATCTTTTGGGTTCAAACCCCATCTCACCGTCTTCAAGAAAGCCTTATTATATAGTAAGCCCAAATCTTCCTTCATTCGTGGGCCAACGTATATTCCAAACAACCATGTCAAGATGCTTCTGGAGCAAATTCTATACTATTTCAAAATAATTATGCAATTATTTTTTTCCCCTTTAGATAAATGTTAACCACAATCATCTGTGAGTGTGTACTTCATTCTTGACCTAGAGTGGTAGACAAATTAACTTACAAAACTTTCAAACTTAAAGCCTATTTCATTTTTTACTTTGTATTATGTAAATTAAAAGTTGTCAAAAAAAGTTTTTAAACAGAATCTTTCTATTAAAATTACTTTTAAGAAAACCATACGTGGGCTATTGCATTGGGCGAAAATAATTTGCAATGTTAATCTATACATAACATCAACACTTAATAGGTCAAAAGATAATATCAAATTTTGCTAAAATTTAGAAGCACATATCTGATTTAGGTTAAATTCAGTTCAGAATTACCATGCTAAAAGCATGGTCGTTTACTGGGATTTTTCACTCTACGGTGATTATCCTAGTATAAAAATGGTTATTCACATTGGTTAATCCTGCACTTCGGCCTTTGGCCTAACATTAACAATCTTCCTATGTTCGGTCCGACATCAGTAACGAGCCTTCATGGTAGTAGAACTTAGAGGATAACTAGCTTGCCTCTTGTTTACATTGAAAGTTAAAACAAAATCTAAGGGCACCATGATCCTTGAATCAACAAAATATCCTTACCAAGTACGACTTTTTTACATAAATTACATGCTGCTTACATCTCACTAAGCTAATCAATCATGTCGCCATGTGACAATCAAGGAGCTGCAACACAGTAGAAACAGATATTAAGCACTAACAAAATCAATGTTTGTAGCAAACTCATTCATGCCATATAGACAAGAGGTAAAATATGTACTTAAAAAGTCCCAGAGCAAGAATATCAGTTATTTCAAATTTGATTAAATGCAAATCCTTATATTTTTAATATATTATTGGCCATCATACATCAATATGCATTTTGATTTTAGAATTACTAGACTGTTGATATTTGTTTTTAAGGGGTTTCCCCATATGTGGTACTTGTCATTGTCCCCTTGTCACAGTCTTGCTCATCATGAGTCAACCCTTGCGGGTAGCCAATACGAGACTGGCAATTAGGGCCGAAAAAAATTATGAACACCACAATCATTCAGGCCATACCAAAAATGCTACGGCCCTTTAACGCAATAGGATGTCCACTATTCCAAATTTTAACATCAGCTATATATATATATATATATATATATATATATATATATATATATATATATATATATATAGATTGTGAACTGATAGACACGCTTAGAGGACCAATACCATCATATCTTCATTTGAATTAGTAGTTAGAAGCCCTCATAAAGTTATAATATCTGTATTTAATCAAATTAACTATTTTGCTGACAAATATATTAATACTACCATGGAATCTTGATAATGAATTTTCAAAGGGAAACTTACGAGATATAAACTGTATAATCCATCCAACAACAGGGATGTGATAGAGGAACACTTTGATAGAAGACCAGAAACCACTGCAACCAAAAGCATCAATGTTACGTGTAGAATAAGCTTTGAAATCATGTAAAGTTCAAGAAGGATGTCAATGTCATGTACTAACCTGAAGAGAAAAAAACAACCGTATATTTGAAGTATTATACCAACTATTGGCCACCTCACAAAAATGAAAAATAGACCCAAAAGAAATGATGCAGTACCCTGAAAAAAAAAAGGCAAAGCAAACCAGTTATTCCTATTCTAATTTTTTTTATAGAGAATCTGGAAATTTCACATCAAGGTGGAGAAAATTACTACAGAACTAAATGAGTTACATCAGACAAGCATCTATTCAAAAGCATATGTTGGGCCTAATGTTTCATCACAGAAAGAGTTGCGGGAAGTCCAAAGAAAATAGTTCTTTAATTCATCGTGTTAGTATTGAATTAGAACAGATACTGACCAAACCTAACAGAATCGTGATTTTAGTAAGAATTACATTGGTTTCTGAAGACAACTGGAACTGGGAAACAATCTCTGACAGGCAAGTGGACAAGCAGGAACTAACTGGAGAAAAATTCCATTCTTTTGTTCCAGACTATCATTGTCCACAAACAGAAGACAAAACAATATGTTGCAAATCAACTGTGAACAGGCCCTCAATCCTTAAGGCATCAGAAAAAGTGGAAACTTTCAAGGATACAGTGCGGCAAAAATAAATGAGTTATTTCATAAATCTCAATTAGCACACGCATTTTCTTGTGGTGCAGGAAAAGAAGTTCTGAACATGATTTTGAATTGGACAACAGTATTCTTCCATTGTGCAATACACAAATATTGTTTGGAAACAAGAATGGTTGGGGGAGAAATTTATGCAGACTTTGTACAGAAATTTTACTTGGGTATCAACTATCAAACAGATAAATGTATTTGTGAAAGACAAATAAGGGTAACAACTGAAGACCTTCTTGTACAATGAATATATGCAACTATTCGTTACTATTAATACCAAACTATCACTGCTAAACTTTCACTGCTAAACTTTCACACTTATATGATAGGCGAGGTAATATATCTCGTTTAGCAGATTAACAATTAAATTTCAAGTTTAGGAATGACAAATAAATATGCTCTTTGATCTAAAACAAAGAGCTGAAAAGCCAAGAAGCAGCTATGTCCCTTGTGCATAACACTAAAAACAACTGTGTAACATGTGAGTGACATTCTAATACTGTACAAATGAGAGAAATGGATAGAAAAATGCCTTATAGTTCGCTCTATTAGTGAAAAGTGTCCAAGTAGAACGCCAGCCAAGCAAAATGGCTATCCCTGTCAAGAAAAATATCTGATTCCACAAAAATAGATTCCAAAACAAAAATTAGGGAAATACGAACGTCTCTATTCGAAGGAAATTTAGATTGTAAAAGTAAGTCTCACATTTCCCAGAGCAAGCAAACCACGGTCAAAGAAGAGAACTACGCCAAGAAATGTGAAGAAAATGCCGAAACCAATTAGTCCTATACCAGCCTCTGCGAGATCATGAAAAATTCCATTGTCAAACAAAAACACACGCAGTATGAGTCGTGTCGTGTTCCGACACTTGAAATACAATAAATTATACACAGAACGTGCATTGCAATGCTTCTTACTCTTTATCTCAGTTAACTCGTAAGCCATAATTGATTAGAAAAGCAACACCAGATGAACAAACCTTCACAAAAAAAAAAAAAAGGAAAGTAATCAGATCATGAATTAAGATACACTCACCCTAACCCTGATTTCTAGGGATAACTTTTAAGACTAGATATGTAAGAAATAACTTCAAGAATTAGAGAGAAAAAAAAAAAAGAAAAACAGTAAAAATTCACCTCTATATCAATACATGAGTTGACGCAGAAAAAAGAACGTTGTTGCCTTATGAGAATCGAGATTGAGAGAGGGAGAGAGGGAGGGGAAATACATGGGCTTCAAAATTTTGGGCTGTGTGTTCAAGCCGAAATACACTCTACTAAGCCCAGCATTTTGAAATGAAGATTATTTTGAAAATGGAATGGTAACCCAATGCGGTATATATAGAAAGCAAAAAAAAATGGACGGGTGAGATTAAATTATCATAACGGTAAATTCCTGATACTCCTAACGGTAATATAAGAACGGTAATAAAACGGTAATATGCTAATGGGAAAGTGGTGAAAGAAGGTGCGCCGACGATCCCTTTGCTTTTGGGTTCGGATCCGTTTTTTTTTATAATTAATTAGGGGTGGGCATGGATTGGATTTTTAATGATCCAATCCACATCCATTCTAGATCCAAATAATTGGATTATATTTTCGACCCAAATCCATATTTTTAGCAAAAGTTGTTTGGATTTTTTAAAATCCAGATCCAAATATTTGGATTAAGATTTAAATCCAATCGAAATATTTGGATCAAGTTTAAAATCCAGAATCTATTTTTTATAAAAGAAATTTAAATTGAATTTTTTAAAACTTGTGTCATTAAGGCCAACATGACTCAGATCGTACAGGTTGTCAGGCACAACCTGTTTGAGTCGTCAAGCCGACCCATAGAGGTGTCAATTTGGCCCAGCCCACAGGGCTTAGCCCTGACCAATGTGGGCTAGGGCCAAAAAAGCCCACATTAAAAAAAAGCCACCATCAAAGAAGTCCACAAGGCCAAAAACCCTACAAAAGCCATGTGGGTCAAGGCCAACCCATGGGCTTTCATATTCAACATGAAAAATATATTATTTTTTAAAATAGATCCAGATAAGCACGACGACCCAAATAGTTCAGACGACTTAGACGGGCCTTACGAACCGGACGGGCCCGACGACTCAAACGTGCCCAACAACCTGAACGGGATCGACAATCCGTCCGGGATCCGATGACTCGAACGACCTAGACGGGCCCGACGACCCAGACGACAAGGACATGCCTGACGACCTGGACGGGCCTGACGACCTACATGGGCTCGACAACATGAACGAGTCGGATGACCTGGATGAGGCCGATGACAAGAACAGGCACGACGACATCAACGGGCCCAACGACATTAACGGGTCATCGGGCCCGCTTGACCCATTCGAGTGTTCGTGCCCGCCTGACCCGTTCGGTTCTTTGAGCCCGCTTGACCCATTGGGGTCATCGGGCTCGCCTGGCCCATTCGGGTCTTCGAGCCCGCTTGGCCCGTTCGGATCTTCGAACCTGCCTGGCTCGTTCGAATCTTCGAACCTGCCTAACCCGTTCGGGTCTTCGAGCCCACTTGGCCCGTTCGGGTCTTCGGGCCCGTTTGGCCCGTTCGGGTCGTTGGGCCCACTTGGCTCGTCGAGTCAATGGGGTTGCCTGGCCCGTTCGGGTCATCGGACTCACTCAAATTTTATGGATTGTTGGGCCCGATCGACTCGTTTAGTTTGTCGGGCCCGCCTAGCCCGTTCATATCTTTAGGCTCGACCAACCTCTTATGGTCGTTAGGCCTGCCCGATCCATATAGATCGTCGAGCAAGGCTCGTCCTAATCTGAATTTAGCCTAGTCTATCTCAATCTTTAGGCTAACCCAACTAAAAATTTAAATTAAAAATTTGGATTGGATGTTTTGGATTATCCATATATAAAAATCTTTATTTATAAAATAGATATCCAATCCATAAAATATATAAAATGTAGATTATATTGAAATCCAGATCCATTAAATGGATTTTAAATGGAGTGGATTTTTAATAAAATGGATCATAAATGGACTGGATTGGAGCAAAAGTGGATTGGATCACGAAAATTAGATTTTTTGCCCACCCCTATAACTAATCTCATATGAAGGCCCAATTAATAGCGGAAAACAATCTTCAATATATTATTTAGTTTTTCAATTTTATTTTTTAGTTATTATTTTAACTTTTACATTTTTTATAAGATGAAAGTTTAATACATGATTAAATTCATAATGATTATTTTAGTTGAAAAATAAAGTTAGATTTATCTATAACAATTTAAGTAATTTGTTAAAACTACACGCACATATTTTTTGTAAAAAATATTGAAATAAATTATGTTCAATAAAAAATTATTATTGTTACTAGCGTACATACAGGCGTTGTCGCGCATGTATGTACGCATTTTTTAAATATGTGTGATATTATATTATAATAGGTGATGATAATATAATGTTATTATGTTAATATATAAAATAAAATTATATTTATTAAAAATAAAGTGGAATATATAAGAAAATATGAGAGAATAATTATTGATAAATAGAAAAAAAGTTTGTAAAAATAACGGTCAATTTTCAAAAATTTAATAAATAATTATATTTTAAAGGATAAAATTGGTATTTTGAAATGTGGACACAAAAGAGGAAATCCTCTTTATATATTGTTATAGATATCTATCTTATCAATTTTAAAATAATTATTTTTTAAATTAATTTAAAAAATATTTTTCAGGTTAATTTTAATATTGTATGATTAATTTTTAAAATAATAACTAAAGATAATACTGAAATAATAAAATGTGTAAAAAAAAGTATTCTTTATATATATATATATATATATATATATATTGATTATTATTGAAATTCATTTATTCCATATAAGGGTTGAAAATATTTCTATTGCTTTTGGTTTAATACATTAGTTTGCTTAAATTCCCCCAGTTTGAAAGAATATCTTTTTTATTATTAATTTAAAATAAATTATGGCAAAAAAAATAATAATTATTTTAAAGTCGAAAAGGAACTTTGAAACTACAAAATAATTAAGATTGGAGGAACTTTTCAACACTTAAATAGAAGGAAAAAAATTAACATATTATATTTAAATAGAGTTCGTGATTATAACACGTGTATAACAAAAATTTTGTTCTTTTAGAGTTGAAGGTGTATTGGAGTTCTTTTAATAGTTATACAGAGAATTGAATTATACTTACTCTATTCAGTAAATGTGTTTTTCATCATTGTTGAGTTTTATTTCTTGCTTATTTTTGTTTTATCTTACATTGTAATTTTTTTTTTTTTCAAATGTTCTTTCCGTCTAAGTATGGTTAAGTGCACTTATGCCTTCAGTATGCTCATTTTGAATTAAATGACGATAGTTTTCATTGAGGTGTTTGTATGCTCACTTTATTTTAAATTTATGTTCAATAATATTGTCATTTGTGTTACAAGGTTTGTGCATTTACCTTCATTTTTGTCACATTATTTTTCATTTTGCGTCTCTTTGTTTTTTAACTACAAGCTTACCAGCCGAATAGAATGTCCTTTTTTTTTTTAAATACAATTTACAACAAATTAACTTTGATTTATGTGGTACAATTTTGTGTATGTTTACCTTCCCTTTTGTGACAATATTTTCTCTTGAATTGTTTATATGCTCCCTCTTTTTTAAACATAAGTATAAATTGTTCTTATTATGCTTTAAATACATCAAGTAATAGATTTTGTGATGGTGTTGATATTAACTTGTTTTTGTGATTGAGGTGAAGCAAATATAAGAGTTAACTTTACAAACTCTTTTTGAATAGAATTTTTTATTTTAACATTCTTTTGAAATACGATGACTATTATTATTATTATTATTATTATTATTATTATTATTATTATTATTATTATTATTATTATTATTGTTGTTGTTGTTTTTAAAATATCTCAATATTGTCTTTACTAAAATTTTAGTGATAGTATTTGTATTAACCTACTTTTGTGAATTTGGAAATAAACAATACATAGAAAAGGTATTAATGCAATTTGTATTTGTATTTCTTACATTTGTTTGAGATTGGATGTTCTAAAAACTTTTTTGCTATAGATTTTTAGAAAGAATGTTTTAGTAGTGTATTTGGATTGAAGTTGCCTTTGTTATGATTTTTGTGGTTGGATTTATATTAGTTTTTTTTTTTTTTTTTTTTTTTTTTTTTTTTTTTTTTTTTTTTTTTTTTTTTTTTTTTTTTTTTTTGCTTTTAAGATTGAAGTAAATGTAAGAGTATGTAGTCTTTGTAAGGCTAAAGCAAAACGTAAGAGGAAACTTATTAATTATCTTTGAATACAATTTATGATTCCAGTATTTTATAAATTTCTTGGTTTTGAATAAATTCATTACTATATAAGTTTTTTTTTTAATATGTTAGTCAAATCGTTATGTTGTTGTTGTTTCTTTTACTTGGACTCTATGGTGATGTTTAAATTAATCTACGTTTGTAAATCTGAATTTGAAACAAATGAAAGGATTTAGAATTATGTATGTTTGAAAGTTTAAATTAATCTACTGAAATTAAGTTAATTAAGTTATTGTATACTCTTCGTTAAGATCTTAATTTATGATTCATGTGTTTATATGTTATTTATCTCTTTTTATTCCTCTGTTAGATTATAGGCTTCAAATATTTTATATCAAATTTATCTCCCATATTTCTTCTTATGGAAGTCAAAACAGGTTGAACCAAAGTTGAAATGGGTTTCAGAAGATTTAAATCGATTTGATTTAGCTCTAATCCATGTTAGATTAAGTGGTATAAGGTTCATATTAAGTCAAATGGGTATAAGTCCAAGTTGGGATGAGACAATTATAGTCTTTGTTGACCTTAACCATGGGCATTAAGTCAAATGGGTATAAGTCCAAATTGAGGTATGTTTGAGCGAGTTTGGTGAGACCCAAACTAAGTAATGTTTGGTGGGTTCCAAAATGGGTTGAGCTGAAAAGGGATTACGTTGGATTGAGTAAGAAGTGTCTCGGGTTAGGCTTATTTAGTCGGATCCAATTAAATTGGGCACAGGTGGAAGGAAACAAGTTCAGTTAGGTTGTGTTAAGTTGAGTTGGATTAGGTTAGGTCAAGTCATGTTGGATTTGTGTTTTTGTGTCAAAATGGTTGTGCCTACATCATGTCAGACAAATCGAATCAAATTCATTTTGAGAGACTATTAAGCTCATACTAGGTCAAAACCATGTCAAACTGAGTTGGATCGACTTCATGTTAGATTAATGGAATCGAGCCTAGTTCAGATCAAACTTATGACAAATAGAGTCTAATCAAACTCAAATCAAGTCCACTTATATTAGACCCATATGAGACCAAAACCAGTAAATACAAGGTTAACCAACACAAATTAGGTTCGTATTTATTAAAACGAGTCAAATTAATACTACAACATAATCTTGATTTAAAACGTAAGGTTTATTGTAAATCTTAAATGAGTCAAATCAATATTATAACATTTTTTTGTTGAATTTGTTAAGTTATATCAAATGAGATTGAATTTAATTTAAGTCAAATCAATTTTAATCCACATAAAGTTAAATTTAAATTGATTGAAATTTCATAAAATAAAAAACTATATATGCATAAAAATTTAAATTCAATCTATTTCATTAAATCAATATTAAATTTTAATTTTGAAAAATCTAATTCGTAATCACCCTACATGGATACCACACACATTTGAAGAAACACAAAAATGAATTAAACAGCGGTTGAATGCTCATTCTTCAACTAGCCGTTGTATGCTCATTCTCTTCTCGCTAGTGTAACGTTTTTTTTTTTTTTCAGATTTTAAAATGCTATCGGATCTCAGATTTTAAAACTTGTATCAAACCCTTAAAATACTAAAACTAATCCCATTTTTTCTATGATTTCCCTGTTCATCCCTACCATTCCTCCACGTTGATCGCTAATCACGTGCCATATAAAGTGTTTGTCGTTTTATTGGAATTTTTCGAAAAGATCAACTCAATGATTATATACCAAAATATACAATGACTGTGTGCACATGAATAAAAATTATCTTAATCGTAATCAATTAATATAAGTGGAATACACTTGCGTGTTTTAATAGGTAAAAAAATTATAACTTTTTAAAAAATAATTATCTATAGAAAAATTACTTAACCAAATGCTTGCTGAAGTTTCCAATCATTTACTGCTATATTCTAACACGAGGAATAATGTAACAAAAAGACAAAGAGACCCTATAGAGTACTAAATAAGTTTTCTCTTATGGTATATTTGTTATCGAAGCAAGAAAATAATAAGCAAAAGATGCATCATGCATGGAACACGTATATGTTTACTACACAATAACAAAAATCATATCCTATCCCTATACTAAGTGGATATTTGTCCTTTAATTACATGCTTATTCCGGATTTGTTTATTTGTTTAATTTTTCTTCATTTGTAAGAAACATAACGGGATTAAAATTTGGTCATGACTCGTGATCTCCACCATATTTAAACAAAAACTTTATGACCCAAATGAAGATTTTAAATTATCAAACCTAAAAAATCCATTTTTACAAAATCCAAAAATGGATGTTTTGAGTAATTTGGTTTGGCAAAAAAAAAAAAACTGAGATCACGAAATTCGAACGAACTATATATCATGTGGCTCAAAGAGTGTAGGAATTAACAAGTGATCATAATTGAAATACGAAAAATCACCATGCTGTCTTTTGAAGAGATTGACGATGAAAATATGATAT
>Ga0214545_1004619_pt1 | contig 25616 bp, 18 predicted proteins | sample CNSS4metaG_FD_160064 | JGI IMG/M metagenome (GOLD analysis project Ga0214545, IMG submission 160064) | Root nodule microbial communities from cowpea collected in UCLA plant growth center, Los Angeles, California, USA - CNSS4 | ecosystem: Host-associated > Plants > Roots > Nodule | place: USA... | reverse complement strand
CTTATGGTTGGCTAATTTTAAAAGGTGGGGATTGCCACATGGCATGATCTGGTTGAGTGGAGTTTAAGTGGTAGGAGGGGTGCAACTTAGTGAAAACTGGGGTGCAAAACAGGTTTTTGTGATCTACTTGCAGGAGGAGTGTGCAAATAAAATCTAGGGGTGCATTTAGCTCCTGATTTATTCTTTTCCAGAATTTCTTGATTTTGGACTTATTTTGTAACTTTGAATACTTCAAATCCACACTATCAATGACCAAAAATAAATTCCAGCTGCATTAACAAACGTTAGAATATGCAATAATATTTTATGCAACTAAAATCAATTTTTACGCCACTTTTACCAAACTTACTCAATAAATCCAATAATCACAAATTCTAATTAAATCAATCTTTAAGCACAGAAAATTCAATTAAATCCCCAAATTTAAATATTAAATGAGGGCAAAAATTTGAACTCATCACCCACCCTTACCACAAGTAAGTGGCTTGGGTCGAACACCCTTAACTTGTGCTTTATTCGTTTAAGTTCCCCACCCTTACCACAAGTAAGCGGCCTGGGTCGAACACCCTTAACTTGTGCTTTATTCGTTTAAGATCCCCACCCTTACCACAAGTAAGCGGCCTGGGTCGAACACCCTTGACATACAATCGATTACGCCATACATAACATACACCACAAATCATCAAAACCCGGTATACACAATAACATACAGAAATTAATCACATTAAGCATAAACGCAAAGAAATGTACCAACGCAATGAACATAATGTACCAGTTATTACAGACATAGGCTCAATAATACTTTTAAATCATTAAAAAATCGATGTCCTATTCTGCTGAATCACGGGCCACCTCCGCAGCATCATCCACCTTCTTCTCCTCCTCTGCCGCCTTCTCCTCCACCTTCTCCTCCACCTCCTCATCTGCACTGCTCTCGTCCTCCTTCACCAACTTTCCGTCAACAATGTCCTTATTCACATCGAACTTTGAATCCGTGACGTCCACATCTTGATGGAAAAAGGCCGTCTGCCGCAACCCCTTCTCAAAACCATTGATGTGCTCCTGAATAATGTTGTTCTTCAAATCATCAAGCTCACCAACAACTCCATCATACTTCTCCTTCAAATCATCATAGTCCTCCTCCAACTCCCCTATACGTTTGTTCAGCTTCTCCTCAGAGTCCAAGCAATGCACCCTCCATGTTGCCAACCTTTTCCTCTCCGCTTCCCAGCCTTCTTTTGCCTTTTCCAAAGCAGCCTTCTCCTCCTCTAGTTTATCCACCTTACCCTGCAACTCCCCCACCTCCTTCACTTCCCTCCTATACAGCGACCCTACACGCCGGCTCAGAACTAAAGCCTTGCTCCCAAACTCGACCATTATTCTCACAATGTGCTCCGCGTCCATGTTGTCAATAGAATTTACAACGGTATCCGGGAGGGTGATGGAAATATCCTTCCTCACGGATATCTCCGGCAACTCAATCAACCGCGCTTCCGGCCCCTTCTCTCCGCTAGCTGACCCCGCCCCGCTAGCCGTTCCAAGCAGAGCCGCCCTTATCTTCTTCACATCTTTTCCCTTCCCGGGTCGAGGCGGAAGCTCAACCTTCCTTTTCGTCCCGCCGTGCACGTGCACCTCCACCACCGACTCTTGTAAGTTGGGAACATCAGCTTTCCCAGCCGCCTTGGCCTTAGCGGCCATTTCCTTCCTCAACGTTTGAAAGAGCGCCAGATTCTTCTTTCCAGACTGCGCCATATGCCCTACAATGATACATCACAACTCGGATCAAAACAACTTAGTATTATTAACACAGCTTAAGTAATAAATAGATACCTTCGATATCTATTATCGGGTGCACCGAATTATAAACCCTAACTAGGCCCTTAGTGGGCAACTTATCGACAAACTTCAACAAGGTCTCCACAACCTCCTTATCACCAATCGACAATTCATCCATCCCCATATCCTTATACCGAGAAGGGTTGTTTGTCCAACTCAAAGAGAACTTGGGACTTCCGTCTGCGTTCAAAAAATAAGCGTTTCCTCCTTCCTTGACGATGACCTTGAAGTACCCATCTTTGAAATGCTTGAAAGACTGGGAGAAAGCATCCAGTTTGCTGATGCTGGGGCGACTAATCAAAGAGAGCCAAGTAGCCGGCCGTCGAGGTCTGGTGTCGTAAAAATATAAGAAAGCATAGGGAGTGGGCTCCAAATATAAGGACTTGCACAGAATGCGGAAAGCTTGCAAGTAGGCCCAACTATTAGGATGTAGCTGGGTAGGTGCCACATTCAACGCCCGCAACACACCCATAGTGAAATCGTCTAAGGGTAGTCGCACATGAAGTTGAGAAAAATGGCACATATACATGTAGAAGAACTTCTCGGTAGCCCCCTCCTGTCCATGGCATACCCAGTCGACGACACTCACCCTCTCTAGCGAAACAATGTCTCCACTGACACCCTTGGAGATGACGGGTGTGCAGTTCAGCCAAGAGTTCAACAGACGAGACCATCTGAATAAAGATGATTGATTACGAACATCAGCAACAACCCACCCATAGCCGCCTTTCGCCGACCAGTTGCTCTCCTCCAACTCTTCGGGGGGATCCTCTCGAACCTCCCTCACAACCTCCATTAACATCTTGCTCGTAACAACTCCAGAACTCGTACCCTCTCTGCCAAGTTGCCTATCCTTACTTCTATCTAACTCGGTACTTTCACTACTACTAGACGTAGACACGCTACCACTACTAGACATACCTGGTTTCATTTTTTACGAGAAGATGTCGGTCGAAATTGAGGACTAGTCGGACAGTTTTACGCGCACAAGATCTCTGAATTCAGAACTCACAAATGAAACAAGTAGCCCCTCATCTGTTTGCAAACCCATATTTATAGTCCATGATCCCAAACGACGAAACTCTTCCCGCCAAAATCATACCCCAGACCAATTGACACCATCATTGCAAAGGATATGACACTTCAAAATGACGGCGCCAAAACTTTTTCGATTTGACCACTGACGCCTCTTCACCTACCCTCTGACGGTTACCACCTTTTAGCCTTAACATTGTTCACCACACTTAAAGGCTGGGGGACTGGTGTACCACACCTAGCCGGTTCCGCTAGCATACCAACACATATCACCCTTGACCGACAACTCATATCGGACAAGGCTAGGGGACTAGTGTACCACACCTAGCCAAACTCGACCAAATAAGTAAACAATGTGTATATTAAGGCAGCCAAGTTTCCAGCCTAGGCCGAGTTAGCCTAAACTTGTACTGGTTTTAACCTAAACTAAACATCTAAAGGAACAACCTGCATCTCATATCACCAACATAAGCCATCAAGACAAGTAGCCAGCCTAGACCGACTACTCCAGCATATCCGGTAAGATTAGAGCCTAGGCCGACCACTCCAATGGACTCAGTATGATAGAAGCCCCCGCGTTCAATAAACCTTAAGGGCCTGGGTTAGGGCCCAGGCCCACTCATAGCCCAAGCTAGAGCCCAAGTCAAGGCCCAACCCATGAAGTGGTCAAACATCATTAAATGCTCTATAAATACACGTGGACCCCATCAATTGAAGGTACGCATTCATTAATCACTGATTTGACTCTCTGAGAGCTTTGACTTACTTGAGCTTCAGAGACTCTTCTACAGGTAACCCCTCATGGGTTCAAGCTGACATGTATCGACCAGAAAGAGGCCAACCGAAGAGATAGCGGACTACATGGTAAGGTGACGCTTGTGCCTAACTTATCTTATTTGTTCTCTGCAGGAACAATTATTAAACAAACTTTTTGTTTTTAGTTTTATTATTAAACAAAGTTAAAGTTAATTTAAAAATATTTCTAGAAATATTTATTAAAAATGTTAATTTTAATAAGAATATCATCATATGAAGAGGAACAATATTGCTCTATTTTTTTTTACAAAAATTAAGATTAAATTGAAACTAAAAGCAAACATATGATCAAATTGAATTATGTTGACATGTGACACAATTGTGAGGTGATAGGTATAAAATAAAAAATTCACAAAAAATTCACAAATAATTCAAAAAATTCAATTAAATGTATTGTTTGGTCAAACTAACACCAACCCCAAATTGAATATTTAAAAAAAAAAGCAAGAACCAAATCTAAACAAAAAAAAAAATCTGAAGGACTAATTTCACACTACTTAATAAATACAAAGACCAAAAGAATAATTTAACCTAAAAGAATTAATAAATATTTTATATAAAATAATTGATAAATAAATAATTTTTATTTAGTGGATTAGTTCGTACCTTTTAACTCTTCCCAAACTTTTAAAAACTCGTTTCTAAATTTTTCAGAATATTCCTTTTATAAACGAGTTCATCAACTATTTGATGTTAATTTTCATCATTCTTGTTATAATTTTTTTACAATATCATATTATAAAACGTTGTCGCTAATAATATAACTTAAAGATAATTAGAACAAAAAATAAATATCTTTATATAGTATTGTTTTATAATTGAATGAGTTTAAAAATCATTTACACCTATACTATTTATTAAAAATCTATTATTTAAAAAAAATATTGAATGTAACTTTTCCCCCTTTAGAAACTTCTAATTCAATCATGGAATGAACGAATAGAAGGTTTAAGTATATTACTTAAACCATGGAATATTTCTATATAACATGACAACACTCTCTGTAATGGAATCATTTTATTTTTTCCATCAAGTATTACCAATAATTGTCGAAAAAGTTTTGAATATTCTTAGACTTTTTTTGTAAATTACTAGATCAATTAATTAAGAACTACAATTGGTGTAATTTTTAAGTAGTTATTAACGGTAATAAATTATATATAAGTATTGTATTTAACTTTTCTATTTAAAATAATTTTTATATTCATTTTAATTTTTTTGTCTTACATTTGTATTTAATATAATAAAATGTTTATTTAAGTAAATATTATATATATATATATATATATATATATATATATTCAAATAATAATATTATAATTATAAAATTAAATATAAATAATGTTTGCAAATTTATAATAGATAACTTTTATTAATTTTATAGTAATTTTTTATTATAGATAATTATTTTAGTTTAAAAATATTAATTCAAAAACAATTAAAAAACCAGTTAAATTAAACAAATAGTATTGATAAAATAGTTGTTTTTAGTTTAAAAAAATAGTTAAATTTTTTAAAAATAATTAAAATAATTAAAATTTAAAAAATATCACTTAAAAATTAAAAATTCTAAAAATAATTTCTTTTTAAGAATAAAGTTAGAAAATAAAATATATAAGAAAAGGTGAATCTCTTTTATATATATATATATATATAATGTACATGTTATTCTTCCAAAAATTTCCAACAGTTTTAATTGCTTTAATTTGCTCTGGATTAAAAACTAAAACATTTCTTGTATTAAAATTTGAAACTTAAAACTTTAATACACTATTACTTATCCAATAATAATTGAAAAAACTAAGGTAGTTATTAAGATAGTATGAAATTATTTATTTTATTAAACGTTTTTAAGGGATCGAGGATGGAAATGATAATTCTTAGAAAACAAAAGGTAAAACATATTTAAACATTTTTTTGTAGTATTAGGTTTGGGTCATGCAAATTTTCAGTTAAATCTTAAATTTCCAAAATTCGTTATAAAGTAGAGAAAATAAGTTATTCATTATCATGCCAAAAAGAAATTATAATGAAATGAAACTTTGTTGATTTTTACAATAATTATTTAAAATTACATTAATAATAAAATTTTAATTAATTATTATGTTAAAACTATTTCATAGTTATTAAACTCCGCAAAGTATCGGCTTGTACTATTTTAACACTCTCACTATAAACTAACTCTAAAACTTACTATTTCGTAATTGCCAATTTGCCACTAAACATATTTTACAAAATTAAATTATATTTATTGACTTTTATAATAATTACATCTTAGCAATTTGCGATATAAATGAATTATTATATAAAGATATTTTTTCATTATCACTAAAAAGATAAATTGTTGAGAAAATTCTTACTAATTAAACCTAAATGAAATTCATAATTTTAATTTAGAATGTCAAAGTTGTTTGTTTCTGGTGTAGGAAGAAACTGATCTCACTGTACAAAGCTACACCATTTTCATTTTGTATATCCTTTCACCTTTCTTTCATTTCCCTCTTGTGTCTCTTCCTTTTCTCTCTATAAAGATCCCAATGGCGACTCTCCCCGTGGTAAGTTTTCCGATCTTCACGGTGGTCAGGGTGGTCGGCGTTGCCGTCACCGTTCTTCTCCTCACATGGGCTCTCCATTTTCGGGGTGGCCTCGCCCTCGTCTCTGACAACAAAGATCTCATCTTTAACGTAACTATCCCTCTTCACGGCCTTCTCTTTTCATTTTTGGGTGATGGGTATGCGGGATTTGCTCAATCTTTTCGTTTTTCTGTTGTGGGGAATTTGATTTTGAACGAGAAACTGAAAAGGGTGGAGTGGTTTTAGTTTTTGATTGTGAATATTGTTTTGTCTTGTTGACTTCTTCTTTTGATCACTTTGTTTTAGGTCCATGTTTGTTTGATTTTTTTAGCTTTGTTGTCTTGGCTTGGTTTTTCCAATGTAGGTTCATCCAGTGTTGATGGTGATTGGGCTTGTTCTAATCAATGGGGAAGGTAAATGTTTCTTATATTTTTTACTTTTCTTAAGTATCTCACTGGTACATCATTTGATGCATATTGGTCACTCTGAAACATTTTGTGGTCACTGATCATATTTCAGTTGCATTGGAGAGTTGTTATTAGATCTTTGTATTAAAATCAAATTTTGGTGTCTTTGTATTTGCGTAATGCAAACATTGATAACAGAAACTCATTTGTCCATTTACGTATGGTGCTATTCATGATTGTTGATTCACTCATTCATGATGAAGCTGGTCATGGCTCGAATATGGAAACAATCCTTTTGCATACACTTCCTCTGTTCCAGATGATTGTAGTTTAAGGTTTTCTCACCCATATTAAGGAGAATAAGAAATATAACCCTGTTTGAAACCATTTTACTGAAATAGTCTCGGTTTTTTTCAACATAAATGCATTGTTTTGAATAAGAGAGGGTAATTGATTTGATGATAAATTAGGAAGAAAAAAACATAATACTTGGTATATGAAAACATTAGTCAACTTGAAAAAGAAAATTTACATAGGTAAAACTGTAGTCCTTGAATGAAGAATACACTCTCGCGTAAATTGTTGCACAGTGAGGAGTCTTTTGGCACCATGGTACTAGTTAGGTTGTTGATTCACAATGTTTCTCAATGGTTAGAGTATTTTAGGAGGTGAAGCATTCTATGATCTTTATTCTTGTTTACATTCTGTGAAGCCTGAGTACTTGATTCAACATGAGTACCATATGACATTGATACAAGGATGCGAAAACTATAAAAGTGTAAGATATAATATTACATCGATATGTTAAATGAGAGCATAAATTTTGAAAAATACTTTTAAATGGATACACAATATTTTTAAGTGTTGACCATTTCTCATCAATACATAATTCTATCATTTCTGTCAGCAGTTGACGATCACGATTTACAAAAGCAATACGTGTGATCATTTCCAAGATCCAGGGTTAGATATAAAAGCATCTAGGAGTCTTGGTTCTATATAATTGCCTACTGTTTGCTATAGGTTTAAGGATACAGAGGGAAAAATAGAAGTATATGTGATTGAAGTCTTATTCAACGTGTTTGATCCAAACATATTAGTCAGTAAAATTCAAAGAAGCCAAAAAGGAGGATATATGTTGGATACATATCTATAAGTATTGGTATTGGATAGGAGGATACCGATACTTTGCCATATTTTGGAGTATACGTGCTTTGTATAAATTTATTATCAACTAGTTGTAAGTTTCCATTTTGTAGGATATTGTTTGCGATCCTCTAAAGAAATACATAAGTTCAAATAAGATTTGATGTATGTTTTATCTCCATGTATGATTTCTGTCCTGATCTGAATGTAGATTAATATCAATCATTGTTGTCCTAGGAATATGGTGTTTTCCACTTAGTTTACAAAGTTTATCTTATGGTTAGTTATCCCCTATCATTTGACATGCTTGTGGTGCTACTGAGTGTTATAAAACATTGTTTCCATCATATGTCTTGATTACATTTGGTATCTAAAATGAAACTTCAGAGGCCAAATTAGAATTAAAATGTTGGTGTTTTATTGTGGTAGATTGTAAAGGATAGCAAACTTGAGCTGGCTAGTACCTTCAACATGCTCGTATTAACTTTTTATGAAAATGTAACTTCCCAAGTCAAAGGAACTTGTTGTCTTTAAATTCAATACAATGTTTCTTCTTACCAACCCTTGATTGTTTATAAATACTTTCATGTTAGAACTACCTTTTATTCACTATGGCAATTTGCAGGGATGCTTGCATACAAGACTCTATCTGGAACTAAAAGCTTCAAAAAATCAGTTCATCTCACATTACAGTTTGTTGCTCTCATTTTGAGCTTGATCGGTATCTGGGCTGCTTGGAAGTTTCACGTTGACAAGGGCATTGACAACTTCTACAGCCTCCATTCGTGGTTGGGCCTTGCCTGCTTTTTCCTGTTCTTCATCCAGGTATGATAGCTACACTTCATCTTACAAGTTGTTCTAAACCTTGTTGGTTAAACATCTCCATTAGTACTTATATTTAAGACAAAAATAAGAAAGAACAATCAACTAAACTTCTTCCATAAACTAAAATTAGCTTATATGCATAGTTAAAGTTAGTTTTTTTTATCTTTTGTAAGTGTTTTTTGGAAGTTGGATTGTATCATTTGGTTGTATCTAATTATTTGGTACAATATTAATCAGTGGGCTTGTGGGTTTGCAACATTTTGGTACCCCGGAGGGTCAAGAAATAGAAGAGCAACCTTACTGCCATGGCATGTTTTCTTTGGTATGTATATCTATGCCTTGGCCATAGCCACAACTGCTACTGGTATTTTGGAAAAAGCTACATTCCTTCAGGTCAACAATATCATATCACGCTATTCCAATGAATCACTTCTGATCAATTCTTTAGGCATTTTGATAGTCATTTTAGGTGGCTTTGTGATTCTTGGACTTGTTACTCCGGTTTATGGTAAAGCTGACGTCATACGGGGAAATGAGTAACCATATTGTAATATATGTAATCCAAAATTGAGGAACATGGACATGGATGTATCAAAAACTCATTGAACGTGTATACATGTTTATTTCTCAATTTTATTTATTTACTTTCTGTATTCTTCTATTAAAATGAGAATTCGTGTTTCGTGCATATTAAAAGGTGTCGGCGTTTAACTATAGAATTTCTTATTGTTATCAATGTATTTGCATTTTTCTCGAGCATTTTTTTGGTTAAGAGACTATAATATCTTAGCCGAGAAATAATCATGTTGAGTAATGTAGAACTATTGTAGTATTGATGGTAAACTATTCTAAATGTTTTATATAATCCCTTCATATTCAAGGTTTAACTTGAGAGTATTGATTAAATTAAAATAATTGTCTTGGTATATCTATGAGATTAGTGATTTATGGTTAAGATAGATGCATACAAGAAAAACATGGATGATTTTTATACGATAAAAATAAGAGCAAACATTTAAAAAAAATAAAATAAATAATTCAAATTTTGATCCTTTTCTCCATTCGAACAAATATTGAACGTGAATATTTAGCACCCTCATATGGTTTGGTCCATCAAACATATTGCAGCCCATTACTAATTATAAACTAATAATTGGTCATTTGGTATTTAGACGAGTTTTAAGTAAGCGTCTTTAAGAGAAATAAACTACTTTTAATAAACTAAAATTAATTTATGAGTTTTAAAAAATATATTAACTTTTATAAACTACCTTATGTATACACTAATTTTAATTTATAATTATTTTTTTACTTATAAAAGGATTATTTATTTCTAAAACTTTTAAGAAAAAGCTTATAAAAAATATCTTTTATAATAATACTACCACTTATTTCAACAGCTTGTCACATCATTAATATTTAATGTTTTTGTGGTTGTAAAATAATTGTTATTTTTGAGACAGTATGAAAGTGGAGAAAAGATTCCGCATGATTTGCAATGTAAAAAAATACGAGTCCATGTGATGTACGTTGACACTCTTAAAACTAATACTTAAAGAATCATTTTTCATATTTTTTTACTAAATTAATGTAATATTAATAGGCGACCATCAATGCCAACATTCAATATCTTATTAAGAAAAAAAAAAGTTTAAATACTATTTTGATATCTGTTTTGGTTTAGTTTGTTCAATTTGATATCCGATTTGTTAAACTATGTTTAGTTCGTCATTTTCGTTGACATTGTAATTTGATACAGACATGGTGTATAGGCTGACACTGTTCACATGATATGACATCGTTCATATTGTGACTAGTTGTGGTTTGTTTAAATAAGTGTTTATTTTAGTTAAATTTGTTCAATTTAATCCATATTTCAGTTAAATTGGTTTAATTTAGTCTCACCTTTCATTTCAAGATCTTTCACCACTTCCACCACTACCACTGTCACTACCACTACCACTGCCACCACCACCACCACCACCATTGTCGTTGCCACCACCACCACCAACACTACAACCACCATCACACTAAAATCACCGCCAACAAACCACACCCAGAATCACCACCACCACATTAGAAAATTTGTATTCTACCATGCATATGTATGTAGGCTTGAAAAAATTTGATACTTTTTATCCTAGTTTTTGATTAAGTTTTTGGTAGTCCAAGCCTGGATCAATATAAGGGTATAGATTTTAGGGTTGTTTTTTGGTTGCCATTTTTACTCATCTCTTTTTCATAGATGTTATGAACCTCTCATTCACTTTTTCTTTCTTTTCCATATGTTTTAGGGTGGTTTGTGTTAGAAAATGATTACTCAAATAATACTATTAATAATAAAAATATTAAATAATATAATAATAATTATTAAATCAATAATAATACTAAGACATATAACTAAAACAATGAATATTAATCAAAGATCAACAATTACAATAACAATAATAAATAAAAAGTAGATGAGGAAAGGAGTAGAAATAGTCTGAGTTGAGGCACGCATAGTGCTATCCTTAGAGAGAAAATGCCCCTACTGCACAGAACTAAACAAATACACAATCATATGTGTTTCAAATCATGTGTCTTAACACTCTTAAGAAAAATGTAGTGTTTTTGTTGTTTCTGTTGTTGTCTTTTTCTCCATGCACCTAGGTGGTATTTATAGGTAGAAAGAGGAGACAAAAGAGTAAATTGTAATAAGAATATAACCGTTAGTCATAAAAAACATTAACTCATAAATTAAAGGTTTATAAACACATGAGTAACAGTAAGTTTTTTATTTTAATTATTTATTTTTTAAATTATATTAAAATATTTCTAACTGTTTGAATCCGTGGTTGTAGGGTGATAGTGGTGGCAGTGGTGACAATAGTGATGGCAGTGGTGGTAGTGGTGACAATGGTGAAGAGTCATGAAATGGAGGGATGAATAAATTGAACCAATTTAATAAAAATAGAGATTAAAATTGAACAAATTTAACTAAAATAGAAACTTATTTGAACATTGAACAAAACACAACCCATTATAATATGAATATTGTCACTTCATGTGAACAATGTCAGTCTGTATGCTCTGTTATGTTGTTATCAATTTAAACACATCAACGGAAAAGACGAAATTAAACATAATTTAGCAAATTAGGGACTAAATTGAACGTGAAAAAAAAAGAAACCAAATTGAATAAAGTGGACCAAAATAATATTTAAACCTAAAAAAAACTAACATCTTCATAGATCAGGATCTCCAACATTTATTTTAAATTGCATGTAAATGATTAAGAAAGAATTATTTTTCAAAAGATTATATTTTGATGTACTTCCATGTAAAGTCATTGAGAATTTATGACATGTAATAATTTTAAATGTTAGAGTTTGACCTCAATGCATACTCTCTTACGAGTGGTGTGGAGATGTGGAGGGCATTTCCGGTTATTGCGGTGGTTGCTGCCTCATGGTGAAGGAAGTTGTGGCCGTAGATTCTGAGAGCATGCTTTTTTATACACTTTCTACTTTTCCCTTGCATTGTTTCAAGGAAAATGAGGTTTTAACAAAAAATATTTTGACAAAGTTGATAAATTTTCTATAAATAGGATTAAAGTAGATTAAATTTTTATTTTTTAATGAAAAAGAAGTAATAAAAGTAGTACTTTTTTACTTTATTTAGTAGTTTGTCAATTTTTTTTTGTTAATGTATCATTTCCCTTGTTTCAATTGATGATGGGCGGTGTGGAGTGGTGCACATTTTGAATTTTGAGCTCGCAGGAAATCTCGTCACATCTCTTCCTCCCGACTTAGACACTTACCTCTCCGCCAACCCTTACCCTGTCAAGCCCAGATCTTGAATTCTCTTCTAGAAATAAACACCTACCCTTAGTTCCTTACTTCAAGATTGGTACCCTAACTTGAAAACATAATTCAACCACCTCTCATTTTCTTGGTCCAACTTCCTCTGTGCAACCCTACACTTCCAACTCTGAATGATCATTGCACCCTTTTACCTGACACTCACAAGGACGAAACCTTTGATGTTTTTAAGGATCTGGTTTTCGTAGTGATCTTTAGGTCTTGAATAAGATAGTTCTTCTCGCGCACCTATTACCATTTCTAAGCATCATCTACCACCATCCCGCTGCACTACTTTGGTCCATACCCAAGCTCACTTGTTTGTTTACTCCAAATAATGATCCTTTCATGTCCGCCATGACAAGGAAGCAATCAAACTTACAGAACCCCTTAAACTCCTCTTTTGATAGCCTTAGCGTTCCATTTTCTCAACAACGTACCTATCCTTTTAAAACCATATTCCTTTTTAGTCACTCCAACCTTAGTCAATACTCTTCTTGAACGGCTTGACACCACAACTTTTTTTTCCCCAAACTCGCAATCATCCTGATGATTATATTGAGTTTATACCATTATGTCTCCAACAACTCTTTCACTCTTGAGATTATGTCCCAACCTTGTAAAGGAAACATTTCAAATTGGCTTCAAATTTAAACACTTTGATCACCGCGAAGGCACCACACACCCGAGCGAGTCTCCACTTGGTCCCAATTGTAGCGAAACCATCATCTTAACCTCAGTCCTTTCCTAAAGGCAACCGTGATTCCTATACCATACTGGCGACATCAAGGAGTACACAATTCCAAGAAAACTGACTCTTAGTCCAAGCATCACTTCGTAAGGTGCATCTCTGTATGAGATTTATTTGTGCTAACCACTTTAGCATCAACCATCGTAGACACCATGTCAACTACTTAAAACTTTTCTTTTCATTCCCTCCATCATTGTGCTCCGACATCAGTTGGGTTGTCCTTCCATACGAGAATAACCTTTAAAGGTGTGTCCTTCCTTCGGGTGCGTGAAACCTTCCACTTTATACCCAAGGTCGAATGACTTGCTCATGGGAACTACTTTTCCTTGAAACATCCCACTAACGAAGTTGAAAAGACCCCTATCCACCTGCTGACTGTTAATTCTAGTATGAACCTCTTATCCATCCCAGCCTCTCACTAGAGGTTTGTCATCTCTTTGCACTTCACGGTCTTTTCTTTTCTTAGCTTGCTCATTGTTAAGCAATCTCTCCACTTTCTGCAGCTTAGAATTTGCCAATTGTCCCTCTTCCACTACTCCAAGAAGCACTAGGTGTGGCCATATGACCATATTCAATGACACTTTTCCTAACACTGTATGCATTTGCATGACTCTGAACTTCAACCTTGTCGGAATGTAGAATCAGCTTGATTTCTTCAAACGATGTGGCACTTGCATGCACTGATACCCCTTAGTATTCTTAACCTTTAGATTCAACTCCTTTAGAAATTGTGTACTATCCGTTTCCGAGAGTTTATCTTTAAAGCTCCCTCTGACGAATCGTTATGTTGGGAACTCTAGCATCTTCTCCAGTTTATTAATCCAAGACTTAGCTTTCCTTGTTCAATTATATACATCATACATCAACTTCCTATCTTTGAGGTAAGACGTTGTCTCAAAGACCCCATCTAACACTTGTAAAGGTGAGCAGACCAAGTTGACATTGAATTTGGATTCCCTTATCTCCGTAGACACTAGACACAAAGCACAGAGGCGCGACAGGACAAACTAGATCATACAAAGCAATAATCTATCACTTACAAACAACGAACCCCTTTTTGTCTGTCACCCTCCTTTCCCCCAAACCATTAGAATTAAGAAAGGAAAACAACCTTTAATCTAGTCATGAGTGTGCACCCTCATTACTCTATCAAGGCGTTTTCTGTTCTTACAACTTTCGATTTCACTGACAAACCTGACTAGACTTGACAAATTATGCCTGCGAGGCATGACAAACCCACAACCTCAGATCATCCTAAGGACGAATTGCTCTGATACCATTAATGTAACACCCCATTTATTTAATAAAGCTAAATAAAGGATATGTCACACAATATAATATAAGAAGCGAGGATAAAAGAGTATAACGTCATTCTTATAGATATCCCAATTGCTTAGAGGACGAATAAAAGAGATACACCACGATGCCAGGTACAAAGTAAAGTAAGAGAGTGAAAATGACTTAAACAAATTCCTGGAGAAAATAATACATGGGCCTTAGCCCTAAATGAAGAGCCCAAAGGCAGAAGTCAACCCAAAGGCTAAGCAGCGGAACCATCACCTCCCTGTTGACCACGAGTGTTCCTCGCATCTGCTCACATCAACAAGTTTATGATCATCGCAAAAGAGAGTACCACACAGCAGGACACACAACAAAAACAAAAGGGTAAGCTAGAGCCAAAAATGGTTTTATCATGCAATCAGATATGCTTTCACAGTCAATTATACATACATCACCCAAGCATGTTATGACCTTCCAAAACAATACACTAAGACTCGACTCATCTGGATACATTTAACCTGATCGGATTCAGCGAATGCTTGCACTTGTGGTGGATACCTCTGCTCACCCCCAAGTTATGTGTTACAAGTGTTACAATGAATCAATTTCCCTCACACACAAGGTTAGCCCTTAATGAGTGTCAGGCCTCCTGCTACTCTCACCACAGGAGCCAGTCCGCTCTAAGTGAGACTAACTGACTCCTTAGAGTGTTAGGATGCGATCTTTACCTTGAATCCTTACCCAGTTATATAGATGGGACACCACCATGGACACCCACTAACAGGGGCCATGGAATTACGTCCCGACCACTGAAGCACGACCCTGAAGTCCCACCTAGAGACTTCAAGGAATTACGTACTAACCACACGACAAACATACACAAACAGCCAAGTAACAGATACATATATCATACATAGGAACCTCATCCCCTCATTCGTAACCAATCCTTATTTATCATACGTTGAATCAATACCAACTCGTCATTTCCAACCATGAGTAAAGAGTTTCTCCTCACACCAAAGCCATGCCACTGGATTACCAACCATCATGTCCATTGTTGCTTATGTCAAACTCGTGACCACATATATACATATATTCAACCTCTCGAGTATAATTCATATAAAGATTATGTCAAACTCATGATTCACACATAAAACCCTCTCCCAATCATACATAAACATTCCCATTAAGCCATCATACAATAACTTATACAAGTACCAGCTAAACATTCAAGCACAGAGGGACCAAATTCAGGATGCATTCTCGCTCAGCTCGTCGCTCAGACTGGAGGATCTCGCTCAAGCGAGAAGGACTCTCGCTCAGTCGAGCTCCCTCCGCCTAGGCGAGAGCTCGAAACACACACCACAATGGCCTCTGCACATTCTCACTTAGGCGAGACTCCCCTCGCCTGAGCGAGACACTCGATCGCTCAAAACTGAGCTGGTCGCCTGAGCGACCCCTCGTGTAAAAAGTTTGGACGAGCCTCTACTCATCTTGCCTGGGCGAGACAGGCTCGCCTGGGCGAGATTATCAGGTCTCACCATTGTTTTCCTGCGACAACCATTCATACCAAGCCAAGAATAACACACTAAAGCATTTCACGCATCCAGGAATCATATCAACCACAAAATTGTAGTACAACAACGAAACAGTGAAAAGGACGAATACAAGATTAGGTTCTAGCTTCCCTTACCTGGAATGAGCTAGTGCAAGGCCTCGGCACCAACAACGGAGCACCACAGCTCAAGGAACAAATTTAGAAGGTGGGGTCGAAAGAGCTTGAGCAACCTTGACGAAGGCTAAGGATCAAACCCTAGCAGAGCTTCCGTTGAGAACGAAGGGGTTTGAGGACAAATGTTTTCTGAAAGTGAGATGGGAGTGAGAGTGTTAGGCTGGTTTAGGGTCTTTGGCTCCTCATGGACCAGCCCTTAGGCCCAATTAGATCTGAGGCAGCCCTTAAACATAAGGGCAGAAATATTGGGTCTTACATAAAGAGTTTTCAAGATTTAAATATTTTTTTAAAGTAATCTAATGACTTTAATTTAATATATTTATTTTTAAATTATTAGTCACTTATAATATTTTAATTAAATTTTAATATCAAACATAATTTTATAATTAATTTAATATAAATATATTAGTATTAAACATATTTGGGCATTACACTAACCATGATCATATAAGCATCCATTCTTAAAGAATGAGAATTGTGGTGTGAAGGGTGAAATTATGGTTAAGGCAGGGTTGTCAGGGTGTAGTGCAAGCTTCGTGATAGAGAAGTTAGGGAAGTCGAAGCGATGGTGTAATATAGACAAAGTTGTAGAGAAAAAGTAGGCAATGTTGGTGATTGTGAGATTCTTATCACCATGTTCATTGAAAACAGAGTGAGTTGGTGGCATTGATGGCGATTATGTTGCTATCGCTTTGTTCAACGAGAACGAAGGAAGCAGATATTAGAGAGGATACTATTATTTTTACCTCCTTCCATAGTCAAAAACACCCTTATCAACTTATACAAGTAGTGTAAAAGAACATTTTCCTATCAGATACAATGAGATCACTAGCACCGTGTTAAACAAAAACGAATAAGTAGAAATCATTATATTTTAATACCATTCCAAAGATAAGTGTTGATGACATTTGAAAAGTGACATTTGAGATTAATATATGTGAAACATTTGAGAAAATCCACATATATAAACATTAAAACGGATAATTTTAAGGCTTAAATATATATTTGGTCTTTATTTTTGTTGTTTTTATTCAATTTGGTTCTTATTTTCGTTTTGTGTTTAATTAGGTCATTATTTTCGTCAAATTTTGGTCAATTTAGTCCTTTTGACTAACGATATTTAAATAATTAAAGTTTTTGAACAATAAACGTCACGTGTCGACTTCTGGTTTTAAATTTTTTTTATAAATTTTTTATAAATTTTGTTAATTTCAAGAAAATAGTTCACGTGTCAAGTCACAATTGTGTCACATGCTAGTGTCACGTATCAGTTTGTGGTTGTATTATTATTTTTTCTTTAATTTAGTCTCGATATTCGTTATTTTTGTTCAATTCAGTATCTATATTCGTTATTTTTGTTTAATTTAGTTCAAATTTTTGTTAAAATAAAACAATTTAATTTTTAAAATTGACATTATTATTAGTTATTTTTGAAATTCAATTATAAATTACTATATTTAATTATATATTGAATATAATTCTTAGATTCAATTGTTAAATAAGATATAATTATTTAAATATTATTAAAATATAATTATTAAAATTTTAAAAATATATATTAACAATTGTAAAATTGACATTTAAATTTAAAATATTTAATATTTTTATTGCATTTGTTTATTTTACAAATATTAGTTTATTTTTCTAAAATATTTTGAATATTTAAAATATTTTTAAATATCAATTTTAAAAGTATTTTAGAATATAAATATTAGAAAAAAACATTTAATAATTATATTCTTATAATATTTTAAATAATTATATTCTATTTAGCAATTAAATATAAAAATTTATTCAATTTATAATTAAATTTAATAATTTATAATTGAATTTTAAAAATAATTAATAAAAATGTCAATTTAGAAAAAATATTCATATAATTTGTATAAAAGATATTAAATTTAGTGTCAATTTGAAAGTGACAAAATTGATTTATTTTAATAAAAATTAAAATTAAATTGAACAAAAATAACGAATATAGAAATTAGAAACTAAATTGAAAAAAAAAATAACATAGCCACAAACTGATACATGACACATTGACAAGTGACACAATTGTAACTTATCACGTAGACAATTTTTTTAAAATTAAAAAATTAAAAAAACAAACTAATAACTAATATGTGACATATACTAAGACACGTTACATATAGTAAATAGGAACCAAATTAATATTTAAACCTAATTTGAAAAGGATACCGAAACATTACCTATTGAATCATTCCTAAAACATTTTCATTATGATTTTTCTCGGACATGATAGACGGTGTAGAGAACAAGGTGAATATTTCGAAACTAGCAAGTCACATAATGTTTTTTAAAAACGATTTTAAATTGACATCTTATTTTCATCTGATTCTTAATATTGATACACACTTGGACGCAAATCTATGGTCCATCACCAAACAAAAGAAATGATTCAAATTCTGTCAGCTTCAAATTATTTATTCCTTGCAAACTAATACCCTTCACATGCGAAAGGGGTGAAATGACAACAGCATGTTTTCGTCCAACCATTTCCACTTTCCATTTTCTGACAATTAGAGCTATCACACGCAACACAATTTTTCAATGATAACTTCAATCCATGGTAATGATTTTCGTAATTCCAGTACATCAACTAAAGAAGGGGCTAAGCTCAACTACAACTTGCTAAACCAAAATTGTAACAGAATAATTATCCAAAATTTGAAGAATAATCGAAAATGAACTGTTACAGATGCTGATAATGCAAGGCTAAATCTTCCTGGAGAGGCGAAAATTTGCACTCTTCTCTAGGATAGGCGAATACAGACAGAAATGTCCAAAATTTCGAAACAGGAAGGCTCATTAACATTATTCCAAGGTGACAAAATAATACAAAAACATGCATGCCAACATATCAGGCTTCTAAATAGGGATCTTGCACGCCCACAAAATGGCTGATGGTACAAAATTTGCGTAGTTTATATCCAGACCTGTTCTCTCCCGTATTCTCTTACAATTACAGGCACACTTGTAGGGGGAACCTGAGCAAGCAAAACACGTTTTCTTAGTAAATCATCAAGATCTAAAAGTGAAAAACATGTAAAGGACCCTATTGCCTTTGATAGTTATGTATATAATAAAAAATATATACTTTGTTTTTATGGTTCTTTACCTCTATTCTTCTAATGTCCCTCCTTGCTTCATTTCCATATTTTCTTTTTCCTTATATAAATGTTTAATGAAAGAGGAAAAATTATATAACAAAATGCACATTGTGCTGTCCTGAACCAACAATCCTGAAAGCTTATCTATCTGGTCAACACTCGGCAATGGCTTCTATACTTTATTATTTCTCTAACACACTGGCACGAGCCTTTGAGGTAGGCTTAATGCATGGATGTAATGCACACCGCCACTGACAGTGAGCAATATTCAACTTTTTTTTTTAAGAATAGAGAAGTGACGAAGTTACAGCTCAAGCTCTAGATCACTAATAGAACACCGAGGCAATCCCAATCTTAAGCTTTTACGTAAATATGTAATTAGTTTAATACAATATTATATCATCTTCTGACAGTATTTTTCCATTTTTTTTTGTTGTTTTATGTTATTCTTTTAGGATTTTCAAAGTGGTATTATATGCTCATTCAAAATTAATTTTCCAAAAATAGAGACAGAATTTGTGTTCTCAATTCATCTACACAATATAAGTTAGAAACAATGCACACCGTACTAAAATCCTGTAGCTGACTTTTAGGCATGTTTTAGCAGCAAAGACATAAATACTCTTAAGATTTCAGTACTTACCATGCCATAATCTGTGACAATCATTGAAACATAATCTGAAGGTGTTGCATCATAACTGCCATCAATTTAAATAGAAGTGCAATGTTAAGAATGGGAAAATGAGAATTTGGAGGGTATCTCAGCAATATGAATGCTTACATCAGATTTAAGAGTTGCAGATTTTCAATATTGGCCCAGCCATCCAAGTGGTTGACATCCTCTCTACCCAATACATTTGAAATTGCATCTGGATCACCTGTAAGAATATCATAGAAACATCAACCTTCTTACAGACATAATGCAAAAAGCTAACCGTGAACTGTAAACAGAATCCTCATCTTATACAACTGTTCTATGTACATACCAAGTTCATTAGAGCATATTGAGTCTAGCTGTACCCGTTCATGAAATTTATAGGCCTCACAACATACTATGACAGGCACACGGAATGCATGAGCAACCATTGCAACACATGCAGTCCCTACTCTTGAATATACTGTTCCATTAGATAAAACTGATGAAGCACCCAGAAATACTCGAGTAACTTCATGCATTATATAGGAAACGGCATTTATATGAGTGTATGTACAGCTAAGACCTTTCTCCACCAGCCTGCGCAGCAAAAGTTGCCCTCTAAGCTTTGGACAAGAGTCAACTACCACAACGCGAAACTGTCTTCCTAACTCATGTGCATGTAATAGTACCATTTCAACAGCTGACGAGGACCCATAAGTTAGAAGAACATCACCATCTCTTATTTTGGTGACAGCATGCTTCACTATCACTTTGTTGGCTAGTATAATCTTCTCACTAATAAAACGCTCAATATCTGAATGGAGAGAAGCTTTTGCTTCTGATTCAGACAAGGTCAAAGGTAACTTGGCTATCCGACTTTTGAGAAACCTAATAGCATTTCCCATGCTGATTGACAGAGGTCGACACTCAATAAGAAATGATACATAACTACTAATTTTTGCTGTTAAGTCCCTCACAAGAGTCTTCTCGTGTGGAACCTTGTAGTCTTTGATTGCCTCCTGAAATGCTTGAAGCATTGCAATACACCGAGCATTGGCACCAGATATATCTCCAGTTAGATACTGCAAACCCACCTGTAACAAAAAATGGAGATCTTAAGATTTGAGAAAAAATATTTAAAAAGGTCTAACAACTTTCCTACTCGTTAAAAGTAAAACACCATATGTTTTAATTTTGAATTGGCTCATAAAGCTGTATCCTTTCTGCAAATGTATAGAAGGTTAAATGCACTTTATTTTCATGTGGATGTCATTCAACTCAACCCTTAAGTTGCAGAAAGTATGATAGGCAATAAGATGCAGTGAATGTAACAGTCAATGACATTGACAATTGCATTATGCAAGTTGCACAGAATCCTTTCACTCCGCAGATTTAGAAGAATTGATCTATATAAACTACACCACTGTACACAAACAAGTAGTACATAATCTTTCTTTTAGTTTTTCCTACTTCTGTTGGCATCGGCACATAAGGAACAATGGAAGCACTGCATGGTGCCTATCAATGAACCATATTATCTCATCTACTGAAAAGAGTGTTCAGAGTTACTACTGCAAGTGACATATGTTGATGCATTCAGGTTCCAGAAGGGCTCACATGCAATGCTCTCAGTGCAGTACATACTATATTAAATTGCTATAACCAAAAAATAATGGTAACAAGATGACATAACAAAAAATGCAAAATACCTTATAAACAGCTGGGTGCACTGGAGAAAGATGGAAAAACCTTGCCTCGAGATCTGGAAGCTGACTCCCATGTTCATATTGCGGCAAATGCCTGAACAACTCAACTCTGTTCCTAGCTTCAGTTTGTTTTACCACTGCACGACGTTTAGCTTTCTCCACTCGACTCTTGTCATCATACTGCATCCGTGGTTGAGGAGCATCTTTTTTTCTATCCTTTTCTGGTGGAATCTCACCTCCCTTCTTCTCAGATGCTGCAACAGCTGCATTATCAATTTTCTGAGCAGGCTTTGCAGCTTTAGCTGGTTTGGCATTTACTGAGGCTGCAGTTCCAGATGCTTTATTTCCTTCAGCTAGAAACACAATTTTTATTGAAGCTAACTAATCAGCATTATCTCAATGAATTGTGCAGAAAAGCGACCCATGAAAGAGCATCATAAAATCCCACTTTTAGGCATGTTATGATCATTAGAAACAAAGTATTAGGGTCTATGAACACAGTAGTTCTGACAAAGAATTAGTCATAAATACACATAAAAGAATTCGATGAGCACATAATTGCTTATCACAGATAATATGTTCAGCTTAAGAACTTAAGTCAGATAGCTTAAATGCATACTCACAGGACACATTATAAACTACGCACCTTTTGCTGCAGCCTTTGCGGCTCTTTGAGCTTCTTGAAGGGCCCGTCTTTCAGCCTTTGAGGTTTTTGGTTTCTGTTTTGAACTAGCAGGTTGCTCTTTCACTTCCGCTGCTGACCCTCCTCCTCGGCTTGCTTTTTCTTTTTCTAATGGGGATTAGGGAAGAAGATGAAAAAAATGGGTAACAGAATCAAGAAAAAAAAGTAAATAAAAGTAAAAACAGACTATAGATAGAGACAACATATTTAAACTGATCTCTTGAGATCTAAATATACACATTGATAAGAAACAAGTTGAACCAATTCAAAACTTCAAATCATGCATTCAAGTTTGCAAATAGTAAAACTCAACTCACAAAATCTAAGTAGAGATTAAAAGAACATGTAGCAAAAGATATATTATATATTCAATTAAATAATACAAATAAATAAATAATATAACTTCAACTTCTGTTACATTTCTTGTAAACATCACAAGGAATTCAAAGATGTTCCTTCTTTATAAGCATGCATGCGATGTAATAGTCAAATTCACGAACTCAATAAAGATTGCTTCCCTTCATGAAACACATTACCTTACTTCTCAAGAAGCCGACCCTATCCACTCTAGAACCTATCGAAGGTTGATTTTGATTATTAGCCCACGCCTTTATAAACAGTTTCTCACGAGCTACACAAAAAGCTCATCTAAGTGCATGTTTGAGTAAAATGCCAACTAAGTAACTTTTGGATTCAGTAGGATTCTCACTGAAATACAAACTAAGGCTTCGGGTTTCAGTTTAGGTAGCTCCATACTATGTTTAGAAAGTATATGCTTAGTTTCATCACATGTTTAGAAAAGTTTGTTTATACACTTTGTAAAGCCAGACTTGAGTTGCTATTGCAAACCCAGTTGCAAACTATATTACCACAAACTATAATCCAAATGCTCTAACATGATTTAAGGCGAATGTTTACATGTTTAGTTTTCATTGAGAAATTGATTGAGAATCCAAAATTAATTGGTTTGAAGCAATTCTAGCATTGGATTCAAACGTTTTTACCAAAACTTATTATTAATGTCCCTATACAATAAACATAAATCACATCACTTCAAAATCAATTTTGCAAAATTTATTTCGTCCAAATCAATAATTCTGCAAATGCTACCCCAATCGCGCTCTAAATCACTTAAACCACAGTTCCTACTTCCACACTAAACACGACAAAAATTCACATTCAACGCATATTTCTACCATTTCATATCCCGAACCACTTCAAATTCAAACCTAAGCATTGACAAGAAGCTCACCGGGAATCCCTAGCGAATCATTCACCACGGAAACCGTGGTCAGCTCGCTTGCCGGCACAACGACGCTCGCGGCCGCCGCCGCCTTCATTGCCGTCAGGTCGAAACCTCCGCGGGGGAAAGACGACGCTGCGAGCTTCCCACCGTTTCCCTTGTAGAAGTCGCCGGCGATCCTGCTGGAGTACGACGACGACGGCAGAACGGGCGACAGCGGCGCGGTGAACAAGTCCGCGTGGTCGAAGGAGGTTCCGCCGCTGCCGGAGTCTGCGCGAAGGGGAGATGAGGCGGGGGGCGCGTGGAGGAGAAGGTTGTCCGATAGGTGGCGCGGCGGCGGGATCATGACCGGCGAGAGGGAGTTGGAGATTGGGGGCGAAGAGTGGGTCGTGTTTGGAGGACCAGATTGGGAGCGTTCGGGCGGGGCGAAGAACCCGACTTGGCGGAACTTGGGGACGGGGTCGATCACGGCGCGCGGGGCGCGGCGAGAGGGATCCATCGAAGAAGATGAAAGAAAAGTAGGGTTTACGAGAGACAGTGACTGTGTTTGGATGGAAGGAAAATTTGGTTTGTTTTCTCGGGAAAATTTTGAGGGGCTGGAATTTGATGGAGTGAAGTAAAGGAAAGAGTGAAACCGTGAAAGCACTAACACAGTTGCTTGCTTTGCAGCCGAAATGAATAATGAGTTGTTCGCGATGGAAAGGTTGATAAGTTTATGATTATGGAGGGGCTCATAGTTTACCTTAATAAACCAGTTAAAGGTTTTGAATTACGGTTAATAATTTAAATATATAGATATACAAATTTAAATATTATATATACATATATAATATTAAGATTTATTCACTTTTTATTTCTAAAATATAATTTGTATTTACTAAGAGTATTGAATTATATTATCATAGGAGAGATGTCGGAAAACATTTTAATTTAACTAAGTTTTTTTTGTTTAAGTTTTTTTTATTTATTTTGCTATTAATTTTGTTAAATCGGTTAATAAAAGTGATTTTGTAAGGTCCATTAATTTTATTATTTTTTTCTGTCTAAGTCCTTAAGGGCTGCCCCAAAGTTGGTTGGGCCTAGGGAGTTATAGACTAAATGAATAAAGATTGCAAGTAGCTGTAAAAGCTTGATTTATTGAACGAATAACTGGACTATATAAAGCCAATCAGTCTTAACAGAAAAGCTGCCCATGATTTAATCAAGGCTACAATCAAGGAAATAACAACTGTAAATAATAAATATCTACTCCTAAATAATAGGAACCAGATTTATTTTGAATAACAAACTCTAACAAATCCCCCCTTAAACTGAACTGTTTTATACATTCAGTTTATCTCTTCAAAATTGCATATTCCCAACCTTTTCCTAAGCTTTGTGTATGCTTCCAACGTTAATGCGTTAGTCATGATGTCAGCCACTTGATCTTTGGTCCCACAGTGTATTAGTTCTACTTCTCCTTGATTTGCTAATTCTCGAAGAAAATGAAATCGAACGTGAATGTGCTTACTTTTACCATGCATAACAGGATTCTTTGACAATTTAATGGTTGAACTGTTATCACACCTAATGATACACTTCTCTTGCTTTACTCCCAACTTTTCAAGAACACGTCTCATCCAAATGCTGTGAGCCGCACAAGCTGCTGCAGAAATAAATTCTGCTTCTGTGGTGGATAACGATACAACTGGTTGTTTTTTCGAACTCCAAGCAACTACCCCATTTGGCATTTTGAAGACATATCCCGAGGTGCTTTTTCGATCCTTAATGTCTCCCGCATAATCACTATCACAATAAGCAATCAAATTCTCCCCTGCTTCACGTGTATAGAACAACCCCATGTCAATAGTTCCTTTCACATAGCGTAGAATCCTTTTTACAACTTGTTGATGCATTACTGTGGGAGCCTCCATGAAACGAGCAACTAGACTTACAACATACATTAAGTCTGGTCTCGTTGCTGTCAAATACAT
>Ga0214545_1004603_pt1 | contig 25669 bp, 6 predicted proteins | sample CNSS4metaG_FD_160064 | JGI IMG/M metagenome (GOLD analysis project Ga0214545, IMG submission 160064) | Root nodule microbial communities from cowpea collected in UCLA plant growth center, Los Angeles, California, USA - CNSS4 | ecosystem: Host-associated > Plants > Roots > Nodule | place: USA... | reverse complement strand
TAAATAATTATATTTTATTTAACAATTAAATATAAGAATTTTATTCAATTTATAATTAAATTTAATAATTTATAATTGAATTTAAAAAATAATTAATAAAAATGTCAATTTTAGAAAAAAATATTAAAATAATTTGTATAAAAGATATTAAATTTGGTGTCAATTTGAAAGAGACAAAATTGATTTATTTTAAAAAAATTGATACTAAATTGAACACAAAAAACGAATATAATGACTAAATTGAACAAAAAGAAGATAACACAACCACAAATTGACACGTGACACTAGCATTGACACGTGACAAAATTGTGACTTGATACGTGAATAATTTTTTTGAAATTAAAAAAATTTACTTATTTTTTAAAAAATTAAAAAATTTATAAAATTAAAAAAAAAATCAAGAGATGACAGGTGGCTTATACTATTCAAAAACGATAACTATTTAAACACCCTTAGTGAAAGAAAAAAACCAAATTAACTAAAATTTTACAAAAATGAAGACCTAATAGAACATAAAACGAAAATTATATATTTAAGCCTAAGAATTAAGTGTTATATAAATTATGTTATTCCAGATTATTCTTGAAAATATTTTTACTGTGTTGTAAAAATTAAGAGAAATCGTATATATAACATATATAATTTATAATTGAATTTAAAAAATAATTAATAAAAATGTTAATTCTAGAAAAAAATATTAAAATAATTTAGGCAAACTTTTTGTTAAAATGGAACAATTTAATTATTTAAACTAACATTATTATTAGTTATTTTTTAAATTCAATTATAAATTATTATATTTAATTATAAATTGAATATAATTCTTAGATTCAATGTTAAATAGAATATAATTATTTAAATATCATTAAAATTTAAGTATTAAAATTTTAAAAATATATATCAGCATTTATAAAATTAACATTTAAATCTAAAATATTTAATATTTTTATACCATTTTAGATATTAAAATTTAAAATATTTTATATTTAAATGTTAATTGTATAAATATTAGTTTCCAAAATATTTTTAAACATCAATTTTAAAAGTATTTTAGAATATAAATACTAGAAAAAACATTTAATAATTATATTCCTATAATATTTTAAATAATTATATTTTATTTAACAATTAAATATAAGAATTTTATTCAATTTATAATTAAATTTAATAATTTATAATTAAATTTAAAAAATAATTAATAAAAATTTCAATTTTAGAAAAAAATATTAAAATAATTTGTATAAAAAATGTTAAATTTGGTGTCAATTTGAAAGGGACAAAATTGATTTATTTTAAAAAAAATTGATACTAAATTGAACACAAAAAATGAATATAATGACTAAATTAAACAAAAAAAAATAACACAACCACAAATTGACACGTGACATTAGCATTGACACGTGACAAAATTGTGACTTAATACGTGAATAATTTTTTTGAAACTAAAAAAATTTACTTATTTTTTAAAAAATTAAAAAATTTATAAAATTAAAAAAAAAATCAAGAGATGATAGGTGGCTTATACTATTCGAAACCTTTAACTATTTAAACACCCTTAGTGGAAAAAAAAAACCAAATTGACTAAAATTTTACGAAAATGAAGACCTAATGGAATATAAAATGAAAATTATATATTTAAGCCTAAGAATTAAGTGTGATATAAGTTATGTTATTCCAGATTATTCTTGAAAATATTTTTACTGTGTTGTAAAAATTAAGAGAAATTCTATATTTAACATATAGGATACCGAAGAAGAGTGATAGTAGAGAAATAGTCCATTCAAATATTTGATATTTGACTCTTCTGTTAAGAATTAGACATAATTTCAAATTATAAAAGATATATGTCGTGTCTTCTTTCCTACCACACAGACACACTTTTATCAATCATTGATCCATTTCTTTATCATTTGTTCTCTGTTTACTCTTTAGTTTGATAGTCTTTAACATAATTAAACAAAAACCATAATGCCTCAGAACATTTTTAAATGTCTATGAAAACACACTTCAATAAAAAAAAACATTGCTTTAACATTAATAACATTGATACGCGTAAATCAATGTATTTTATGTGCATTAATGCAATTAACTATATAAAGTAGAGTTGTAAAAAAAACGAAAATACAATAGATGAAAGCAAATTAATTAATATATTAAATAAGAAACATGGGTTAGAACAATTATATCAGTTACAAATCATATCAATCACAGCAATATTGTCACCAATTGAGAGGGAAGATAAACCTATACTTCCAAATAGCAATTATTAATGGATCTTTATGCTTCAGCCAAGAAGACGTTAACTTCATCAAATGTGATGAGCGATATTGAGTTGCTTAAAATTAAGATAGTGAATATTGATATTTAAATGGTAAAATTGTAAAGTCTTAAAGATCTGATATTTGTGAGTTAAATTTCACGCATAATTATAAGATAGTAAAATTGATAAAATTATCGTATAAGATTGTAAAATCATATAAATCTAAGTTTTTTTTTTAATTTTCTATTTTACCGTCTCTTTATCTTTTTCATCGAATGAATATGATTTAAATTAAACTTCAATCTAACTAAAAGTCTAAAAGTTGATGTACTTAAAAATTTTCATTGTTAACACCGGTTAGTTAAAAAGTAATATAATTATTTTTGTTCAACCACAAATTTTGGATACACAAAGGAAACATTTAATTTGTTTCTATAATTTCCTTTGAATTCTCTTTGTATCCCGAATTTTATTATTTAAATTTTAAAGGTGAAAATTTGATTAATTTCTACTCCAACAAAGAATCAATAATGATTTTATTGGTATCTCTTCCATTCGTTACTTTGCACTCACATAGTAAGAAAATCTAGCATATTTTCTTTTCCTTTTAGTTATAATTGAAATTAGGTTCTTTTAGTTTTTATTTTTAATTTGAATGATTTATATTAGATAAAATAAGTTTAATGGAGCAGTGACTAACCGAAGAATTTTGTAAATTTAAGAAGTTTGATTAAGTATCGACATGATTAATTTTATTTTCATGATGCATGTTTGATGATATGTATTATATTTGTATAAGAAGTAAAATCTATTATCCATGTTACCCCACAATTTACAATTATATGAACCATTCATGGTCGTAAGCTTAATCTCGATTTTATCTATCTTACTTATTATAGTCTTTAATATTAATTTGGAGTGATATTTTCTTAATGCTTATATGATAAAACCAATTGCAAAATTCATTTTATCGATCAATTTTATAAAATTGAGTTAAATTTAAAGTTCACTAATTAACATGATATGAAAACCAACCATGAGTTAGAGTCTATCTTAACAAAATTTATTATGGGTTGGATTGGATCTATTATTTCATCCGTTAACAATTTACCATCGAATCCTTCATTAATGTCTATTCTCATACTCTATATATATATATATATATATATATATATATATATATATATATATATATATGTGTGTGTGTGAGCGCAAAGGAAATATGTTGAAAGTTCTAAATCGACTAATTTTATAAAATTAAATTAAACTTAAAGTTTAATACCATATGGACACATTATATCTTTTATGTCTAGATTCACCTATGACCACCGTAGTTGATACAATTATAACAAGTTTAGCCGTATACAATTGACCCAAATTTTATCGGGAAAAAAATTATCATTATTGTGTAATTTTTTGCAAAAAAAAAAATCAGAAAGAGATTTTTTATTCATTTATTATTATTATTATTATTATTATTATTATTATTATTATTATTTAAATGGATAAATTGTGTTTGAAAAGCACAAGTTCATATTAAAGAAGTCATCTTTTTTAAACATTTTGAAGAAATTATATTTAATATAAACGATTTTCAATTCTTTCTCTCTGTCAAATATTCAATACACGATTTTGATTTGATTTATTTTAAATTTTATTGAAGTTGTATACAATGAGAACCACTTCAAACTTTTTTTTTTATATTGAATTTGTGTATGACAAAGACTGTTTCTAATATTTTTCTTAACTGAAGTGATGCATGTTTTATACTTGAAGTAGAGTTTGTATGACAAACATAATTCATGATATATTTTTTAAAATTAAAGTCATTCATGACAAACACAACTCAACTTGTATTATGTTTGAATTGAAGCTGTACATAACAAACGTATAACTTAACTTATGGTATTTTTTTAGCAAAAGTTGTATTACATACATATCATTTGTTTAGAAAACTAGCTAAAGTGGCATCAGTTATAACAAAAATTGTATTTTCTATACACAAATTTAGTTGAAACATAAAAATGTTGTAATACAGTTTTAATTAAAAAAAATGTTACAAGTCACATTTATTGTGCACAAAAAGTTACAATACATATGGTACGTACAGAATTTCAATAGGATTATAATAAAAGTTAATAAAAAAATACAACTTTGGCACAAAAGTTAAAAGTTTTTTATACTAAAAATAACTTCTTAAAAGAAATAAATGCATTTAACAAATACAATTTTTGCTCATTTACTTAATAAAATTAAAATTTGCTTATTTTAGTAATTCATTGAAAAATCATATCACAATATGAATTTTGTCTGTTATGTATAGTAATTTGATGGATTTAACAAGTCAAAGTTAATGGCATGGCAAAGTCGTAAAAAGAAGTTAGTAGATATTCAAGTTGAAAAAAAATCGTCTTTTTAAATGATAGTTATTATAGTATTTTTGTTCCTTAATTTTTAGAGAGTGATAATAATTATTATGTTAGGATGGAGTACTTACCACTAAACAAAAACTATAGCTTATAGTTAGAGTGTAATTATTCTTACTTTAGAGTAAAACAATCCAAACGCTACGATTCACTAGGTCCACTTACCCTCTGTCACGGGACAATTAATGTCACCTGCAATACATTCCTATACAAGAATTATCCTTGCACTTATGAATCAACTTAGTAAATTTCAATAATATAACTTAGAATCAGCCTTAACCAAAAAAAAATAGCTTATTAAAATTTCTTCAACTCCAACAAATAAAACAATTACTTCTAATTTAAAAAAAAAGTTATTTATTAAAAAATAAAATTAAAAATAGAAATATAAACATTAAAATAAGACCTATATATAGATATAGATAAATATTTTGACACGTCTCTAAAAGAATATAAAACTATGTAACTCTAGTGAAAGAAAAAAAAGGTATGCAAATTTTTTTATACAATAAATCTAACAACAATTTATTAACACATAATTAGGAAACAAGTATAACTTTTAAGTTGTGAAATTAATAAATTATATATATCAGGGAGGATAATGCTATCTAGTGTGCACTCATTATTCATTACTTTTGACACTTAATAATCCACATCACTATAATGATTAAAAGAACAGGTATAACTTTAACTTGCGAAAGCAATCTTTCTTACTAAAATATAATGAAATAACAGTTTAAAAATTGTGTACTGTTAATAAATTAAGATCGATCATTATATATTATAAGTGAAAATATTATTTCTCTCAACTAAATATAGATTTAAAATTTTTACCCATACCTTCTTGTTATTTAAAACAATCATGAGAATAAAAACACACATCTATGTTAATTAAAATACAATTTTCTAATAATAATGTTTCATCATTTCAAATTTGAATGAGATAGAATATAAGAAGAACTTCACTTACCAAACTTTCGACATCAGAAAAACATCTGTCGTGGAAAATAATGTTGTGGTGGTTTTGGGGCGGCTAGAAAATGATAGGGTGGGGGTTGTGGCGTGAAGCACACGCTCAATTGATGTGTGTTAAGTCAAATTTGGTATTCGCGATAAATACATAAATGAGAAGACCTTTGAGATAATAATTATCTCGTCTCATTCTGATTATATATGCAAATACAGAGTTTATTGTACGAAAGCTAAAAGGTGAATTAAAATCTTGAATGCTGTTTAACTTTTTTAACACTTACACTTCAATCTAATCTCACTTTAACTGTACGTCTGAATCATCTTGCTTTCTCTCGTTATTTTCTTTTGCTTGAGGTAGATTTGTTTTTTTAACCCTCATAGAACAAGGTGATGTTATTAACATGGACAATGATATGATATTTCACAATTAAATTTTGATAATTTTTTTTTTAAAATTTGAGATAACATTTTTAAATGATTTTGAAATATAGAGAAATAAAAAAAAAAGTTATTTAGAAGATGTTATAAAAAAAAATTGTCAAAATTTAATTGTTAAAAAATCATTTTTCTATTAATAAATTGGCAATTCAAAAAATAAAAAGATAAATTTAAAAATAATCTATAACAATGTATAAAAAGAATATCCTCTTTTGTGTCCACATTTCAATATTTCAGTCAGTTTTACGCTTAATTATTATTTTTTAAATTAATTATTTTATAAATAATTTACTCTTAATCGCTATTTTAAAAACCCCCTCTGTCTTTAATCATTATTTTCAAAACTTCTTTTGTAAACATATTTTATTTTTAAAATTTTATATTTAATAATTATTTTAAAATTAGTTATATATTTTTTATTCATTTTAACTCAAATTTCTATGGTAATTAAGAAAATACAAACACATAAACGTGATAGTCTATGTTTTCACCAGTATATAATAATAAAAATATGTTTGTCTCTATTGAAATATAAAACTTTGTCACAATTTTATCTTTAAGAGAGGTTTCGGAGAGTGAAAAAAATATTTAAACTGTCTTATACTTTTATTTTTATTTTTATTTTTAAGAGATGTGGAAATGTTATTGATCGTGAAAATTTTAATTACAAATTTTCGATGGCATTATTAATTTATTATAATTAAAATCTTATAATTTGGAAAATGATAAATCCTCTTAATATTTTGTAAAAATAAAAAATAAAAATCGAAGAGGCCCGAAGCAGAGTAAAACAGGGGCATCGCTTCCTGCACCCCATGTTTTCCGCGCGCACGCACCCAATAAGGTGATGAAATGATGTTCACATTCCCAATGAAATAAATTAACAAAATCTGAAATTTTATTCTCTTCTCTCACTTTCTTTGTTTTGTAAGTTTATTCCAAGAGAATTGTTTGGTTGTTTGTCCTGCCAGTAACAAATATAGATCGTACAATTTAAAATACATAAACATAAAAGTTTCTTATTTTAAATAGAAATAATTTTTTGACAAACATTTTATTGATAAAATTGACAAATTATTAAATAAAATAGTTTTTTTTTTATTTTTTTATGAAAGTTACAAAAATAAAATTTTAGAATTTTAGAATTTTTTTTACACAAAAAATAATTATTTACCAAAATTTTTCGAACAAAACTATATAAAAGTATCATTTCCCTATTTTAAATAATGTAATTTAAGACATCTCCAAATTCACAATCCGAAATTTAAAGTGAAAAAACAAAAGATACTCAGCCACAACAAATGTATCATAAACCACCTCCCACCACTACGGCGACCATTATCAAAAACCACTCCCAACCAACCACCACCGAAACCCACACCACAACCTTCACAACACAAAAATAAAATAAAATTCCAACAAATCAACTTATTATTTCCAGAAGTATAGGGTTAGAGGCAGAAAACATGGAGTTGCATGAATTAGCAACCGTAAAACAGACATGATAATCCAAGATGAATCAAAATGGGTATTTCTTTGTGTGTTCCTTCAATTTTTCAATTCTCACCTCTGAAGTTATTTTTGGTCAAATTTTACTTTTATACAGGTTCTACACAAAATTAGTTTCGTTGTTATGGAATCTAAATTTTGAATTTCTATTTGCATGTTCTAAAATTAAATAATCAGAAGTTTATTTGTATACTCCAATATTAAACTTTCGGAAATATATTTGCATGTTCCAAAATTAAACTAAAAATCTATTTATACATACCGAAATTAAACTTCATGACATCTTTCTGTCAGACATTCTACAATTAAACAGAAACAATCTTTATAAGAAAATAGCGCCTAATAAACTCAAGTCAATCAATTAATGAACACGTTCTTGCATAATTCTACTCTTATTATGTACATAATATTCCGCATAAAATCAAACTTTATCTAACTCTGAATGCATATACATTAAGGAGATGTTAACTGATACATATCTGACTAGAAATGAAAATATTCGTGCTAATTCTATATTGTATCATCGATGAAAAACCACCGTAAATATATTATTTTCTCTGACCTCTAAAAACCCATGTAATCTTGCAAAAAAAGCCATGGGAGCATTCTCTTGGTAGACCTGCTTGAGCACTTCAGACACTGTTCTTTGTTTGATACAGGGCTCAGGTTTCAGGTGCTTGTCTTTGAGCCATTTTTCAATTAGAAATTCAAATGTCCAATCATTCCTCTGGCTGAAACATTGTGTACGTTGAACTGGTTTCTGTCTTGGTAACCTGCACATAAAACCGAGTTTACAAGAATGTTACAAGCTATATACAATCAATTGTTTGGTGTAACTAGCGATTATGAATTGAACAATTACTGTCCCCTTACTATTATCAGAAAAAGCTATACTGCGTTTTCCTCTTTAAAGTGTTAAATGATAATTAGGAAATTTTGGGCAATCAAATCTCCAGGAAGTAATAGAAGGCTCGAAATAATTGCTATGCATATAAAATTACAACTTCTGGCTCTGTAATTCAAATTTCATCCATAGGTTCTCCACATTGTGTCAACACGAAGAGAAAGGGACCTTTTGGCATTAAGGCTTAGTAGAAGTGAGAGAAGCACTCGTAATATGTTTAGTTTACATTCATCATCATATTGATCCAATAACAAATTAAATTTGTTGACACTACCTTGTTGGCTTAATAGCATAGGAAATCAGGTCGTCATAAACACGTAATTACCAGACACAAAAGAGATTGTTATAGGTGATAATTCAAATCAGATTTTACTGAGAACAAATTTTAATTGTTACGCTCACACAAATTTGGGCAGATTATTTTTTGTTTGAAATACTCTGTTTTCTCCGGAATTTGATGAATTATTTGTTTTGAATATCAGTTGAGAAGATCTATTATAAAATGGATCATTATAAGCTCTCTACTATTTTAGCTCTGTTAAATAACTTCTCATGTAATTTCAATAAAGTAAAACACTTGGTCATTACACCAACCTCATCTGTACGAGAAAGGCCAGCAGGAAGTACGGGAACAAGAGATGTCCAGAGAGCAGGATCTGCCATTGGATCAACAGTATTGTAAGCTGTCAAAAGTGGTGCTGACAAGAATGGCGTCAACGGGTAGACATTTCTTTGAAGAGGCATTGTCCCACTCATTCCCATTGCAATGTCAAGCCGATCACTGCCTCCATCATGATTTGATGGTTTCTCAACTGCCTTTCCATGATCCAATTTGTTGATTGTATTTTTGTTTTCATTCTCATCGTTATCAATACTATTTTCCTGTTTCTTTGAAGCTTTCTCTTGCAAGCTCTTGTAAGCAGCAGATTGCGAAAGGATCCTTAAGGCAGAGACTGAAGAACTTCTTTGCTTTTTCTCATTGTGTAGCCTGCCTAACTGTGGCATCTGATAAGGTTCTGTAGGTTGAACTTTCTGTTCCAATTGCTTTAGTTCACTGCAAATATCTCCAGCAGAACCAAGCTTTTTTTCTTCCGATAATCTTGTCCCAGAGTCAGAATGTCGAGTCTTATTAGATCCCCACCATTTGATGTGACTTGTTAAATCAATCTTTCTTTCTATGCAGAAACCACTTACATATTCACTTTCTGCTGCTGAATCATCCCCTGCACCTTTAACGTTGTAAACCAGTGAGATGATAGTTACCAACTAGAAAAAACAGGTGAACATAAGTTCAAAATACTTTTTTTTTTTTCAATAGCCATAGGTGGCGCTGAAATGAACATGGTTCATATAACTCTTTTCGCTAGAAGATTAACTGAACTTTAAATTTGACTATAACATACCATAATGCATGCTATTGAAGTAATCAGATCCAGACATGCGGCCATATGACGACTCCCATCGACTAATTTTGTTAGCACCACATGCAAGATGAACGTTTAAGTTAGCGGTCAAATCCACATCAGATTTTATACACTAGATGGATGACAGCTATACCAGATCATAAAAATCTGTAGCTGTGTAGCAAAGCAGAGAAGAACTATCTCCACATACATAGCCAACCAAACCCAAGGAGATGTGGATATAGATAAGATGTAAATTTCCAGACAGCTTGAGTAAAAGAGAGTTGATAGATTAACACACCTGGAGAGTCCACGATATTTTGATAGTCCTCTAGAAAAACCACTGCTCTTCCTGCAGAAAGCATCACGTGTAAGCAGCAGCATGAATACATGGTATTAAACATTTTTTAAGTATACACACACCGCCGTAAAGATGCAAGGTACTCTTCTCTCGACACATTCTGCATTTCTTCAAGATCTCTTGTATAATCAGTCACCTGCAGCACACACATCACACGTGATACAAAATATTACTACATTCACCAGAGAGAATAACAAACATCCTTTTCCAATCAAATGGCACCAGATCTATAGTCTCCACTGTCAAAACCTATTCACATTCCATCTTATGCTACCTAATAACTTGGGCAAAGAAGGTATCATATATACTGTACTAAATAGTCTATAGTTATCATACGTAATTAATAGGACACAATTTTCATTAGCTTACTGGAAAGTTAATGAGAGTCCCTGGACCCCAGTATTTGAGAGCAGCAAGATCATAAGCTCTAGCAGCTGCTTCCTCGTCATCATATGCCCCTATCCAAAATCCATATGCAACTAAAATCATTATCTTACAGAAGGATGCAGCACGAGAAATTTCAATGATGATGATAAACATAAGAATAAGACCATATTTGGATAAACTTCTCCATATACATTTAGAGAAAAGAGAAAAAGATAAGAAAGTTACTGAATTAAACTTATCCCAGACACAAGCTCTTTCATCTAATTTCCCAAGAGGTGTGTATAAGTTGATTTCAACATACAGAATAAGTTTAATCCATTTTGTCATTTCTTCTCCTACACGTTTTTTATTTCAAAGTTTATCCAAACATGATCTAATAAATTCGAACTGAGCACCGCATTGCAAACTCACCCAAGTAAACTGGCCCCACCACGAACGAACCATTGTCCAACGAACCAATTCCAAAACAACGAGGAAAACAAAACAGGTAAGCTATTTCAGCCTGACACAAGTCCAAACCCGAAACGAAGAACAAACCAAACCAAACCTTGTTTTCCCTTCTTATTCTGATTCTGATTCCACGTACTCTTATCCCAAAGATGCGCTTCATAACGACCAGTCCACCTATGCCTAATCATCAATCCACAAAATTCCGTCAGCAACAATCCAAGACACATATCCACTCCATTAGTCGATCGGCTTTAACTTCCGAGAAAAAACTCCGTTCATTTCATCCTAACCGAACCATACTAAGTAACTACCTGGTGACGCCGCGGTATATTGAGCTCCGTTTTCCAGCGGCGCAGGGAGGCATTTTGCTGATGCGCTCTTTGGCAGTGCAACCTCTTTCCTTCTTCGCTTTCTTCAATCCTCGGTAGAGCAAGAGCTGATCAGTTGCCACCGCCGGTTCCGACGTCTCCGCGGACTTTCCGGGATCGGAGGAAGACGAAGCCATGATCGGAGGAAACCCTAACCCTAACCTGAGAGAGAGAGAAGTGCGTATGTTGATTGAGTGATAGTGATGGAAATTTGGGAATGGAATGAAGTGAAATTGGAGTGGAAGTGAGTGAGGGGGAAAACTACAAAGGAAGAAGGAGGAATTATTAGTTACCGAAATGCCCTTTCCGGGTTTTGAAATGACCAATGTGTAAAGTGGTACTGTGAGGCGATGTAACGGCTAGGACCCCCTGAGGGTACTCTTGTCATTTCATGTCGATTTTGATTAGTATGACCATTGTGCATGTTAGGTGCCACTTGTTGCCTGCTCCTCATTCCATTTTCCAAACTCATCATCATGCTACTAACTTCCCACCAATAATTTTTTTAATCATGTTATTTGTTATTTTTAATAAAAAAAATATAAAATGATAATGAACCAATTCTTTAGCTGTAGGCTTTTTTTATGTTATTAAAGTAACTATTTAGACGCATAAATAAATTAATCTCATGAAATGTGTTTGTAAAAAATTTTAATTGGTCGGATGATATTCACTTCCGTTTAGATGTTAGTTTGGTATTTTAATATTAAAAGATGTCAATTGAGTCTTAACTTTTGAAAAAATTGACTCAATTAAGTCTTTTTTAGACAAAAATTATTAACGTTTTTAACTTTATTCATGACTTTTACCACCAAATTTTAATATAAATATAAATATTTAATTTTGTAAGTCATTTTAAATATCAATACAATTAAAGGCGTTAATAATTCTTGTCTAAAATGGATCTAATTAAGACATGTTTTAAAAAATTGAGACTCAATTGATACATTTTTAAAAACGGATACCGAGCTGACACATTCGATAAATAAAAGTGGGTACTATCTGACTAATTAAACAAAAAAAGTTATAAAATCCTTTAAAATTAAACCTATCTACCATGCCCTAAATTCATGTTTATGATAGTGCATAAGTATATATAATAGATGACAATAGTTTAAATACTGTTATGTGGATTATTTGTAACCAAATGGTTAATCAAACAAATATCTGATTTGGAGATTGAAAATTGTTTATTTTAGTTATATTTCATTATAATTTGTTTCAAACTATAGATGGGGAAGAATGCAAAATAAGGTCCTTTAATTATTTATTTTTTATCAAATATGTAAAATGTACAATTTATGAAGAGAAGAATAAAGTTTTTTCGTAAATAAACAAAGAAAAACATGTGAAAACTTATCATAATATAATAAATATAGTAAAATATTTATGTTACATAATCATGCCAAAATAATCCACATAATTAAAAAAATAAATAGATAATTAAAAAGTAATAATAAATTAATAAATTAAATTAAATTATTAATAGAAAAAATATATGCTTAATTCTATTTTTTCCACCGAATTCAAACCACTTCTTTGTCTTTCTTTTCTTTCTCACCTAATTTAAACAACCTCTTTACTTATTTGTTTAGTAGTTAGGTTTTGTTACCAGATTTTCACTTAATCTACCTTAACAATTTGTTAGTATTACCAACATTTTTTTTTATCCATTGTGTATGTGAACCAAATTAAGTTAAATTGAAATGTTAAACAAATGTCTTAGGAAAATTTGTTTAATATTTCAATAGGGGCTAACTGAAAATTTGTTTGAGATAAACAAACAAGAAAAAACTTTTCTATTTTAAATAAAGCATGTAAAACTATAAACAATTCAAAATTTTTGGAAATTTCCTTTTCAAAAATTGGAAAATGTCTTAGGAAGCTTCCTTTTGTAAAGAGGAAAAGAAATTAGTAATACGTTGATAGCTAAGAAGTAATTAACATGTTTTGAAAACTACAAAAAGAAAGAACAAAATAGAGCACGCTCCCAATAAATTTAGAGAAAAACGAATCGAAGATCAAGTAAATTTGAAATTCAGTTCATAGGTTGAAAGAAGCCGAAAAACTCATAAAAAATATAAAGAAAAAAGGTAGCGGCTAAGAAATAATAATCAAATAAAGAGTATTGTAATTTTATTAAAATTATTTTGACATGGTAAAACCTTTTCACATTATACCACTCATCAATGCATAGCCAACATATTAAATAAATATATTATATATTCACTAAAAAAACTAAAATAAATTATTTTTAATTTGTAATAAACTAAAAATAATATTAATTTCAGTATCATTTACCCTAAGAGAAATGATTAAGAAATTGAAAATGAAACACATGAAGAAGAAAATAATGAAATAAAGCATTTTCTTTCATGTAACAATAATTATATTTTTATTTTTTATTTATTTTTGAGTCGGTGTGATTCTTATATTTTTATAAAAAGATACGATGTGTTTTTTTTGTTAGATTAATGTTAACTTAGAGGATGAGAAGTTAATATCTACTTATACAATCAATTTCTTACTTTTCTTATGTGTTCATTGTCCAATCTAAAAATATATATAATACCAATGTAACAAAAGAATAACATTGAATCCTTTTAAAAAATATAAAATCACATGAAAAAAAAAATTAAGTTATTGTTAATTATAAATATACTTATAGATGTTAACGTAGTGGAGTTTGTGTATAAGTGCAGTGAGTGGAAAAATAAAATGCAGTGGACAAGAAGGAGTGGTATGATCAGAAAATTCAGAGAATGATTCTGTTTGATGATTATTATGTGGGGGAATAATTTTGACCACTTTTGAGAAACCCTAAATGTTGAAGATGCTACATGATTGCATGCAAAACTTTAGTTAACGGTTTGATGAATTTAGAAAAATCCATGAAGGAATCACATGCTCCTGCTCATCACTTTATCCTTTTGTGCTGCCATCTTCAAACATCTCACCATTTGTTTTTAACTTTTTACAGACACCTTTGCTTTTAATAACCTTTGCATTAATTTATATACCTCAAACTGTTATCTTCTTTTCACCAACACATTTCTAATCTTATCTCTTAGCTTTTGCTAGTTATAGAATCAAAATGTGAACCCTGATTTATCGCTGCATATATATACCTTATTAAATGGAACAAATCTAAGACTTTGGTCTGAACAACTAATTGTTTTCTATGCAAAAAAAATAAAATAAAAAATGTTTGTATTTTAAGATTTTCAAACGGTCTGTTTTTATTGTCATGTGGTGGCAGGAGCTCAATAAGGGAAAGAATTATTGAGAGCAGCTGCATTGTTCTTTGTTTAATGAAAGGCCAGAGCAACTTCTGTTTTACCCTAAGAATACTATTGTGAGCATAGTCATTATGGCTAAACATGGTTAAGATTCCCATATAACTATTTTGGAAAATGATTTTTTAACTATTAAATTTTGACAACTTTCTCTTACAACTTTAGGTGACATTTTCTAATGATTTTTCATTTTTCTATTTTCTCATTCTCAATATTTTAAAACCACTTAAAAGATGACACCTTATATTATAAAGAAAGTTGTCAAAATTTAGTAGTCAAAATATCATTGTTCAACTATTTTCTTTTCTTTTTTTCAAAAATAGCTTATGTCTATACTATACTATACTAGTATTGAAAAGTATGTTCAAGTTCGACACGTATAAGTTTTCTTTAAAATTTAGATAATTTCTTTAACAATTTTCTTTTTCTAGAGATGTCAAGGTTTTAATCCGTGGATTAACCCTTACAGGTTCGAGTCAAATTAAGTTTAATATATTTTAGATTTTATAAATGTAGATTAAACTGAATTTGTCTTACTTAATTCACAATTAATTAAGTTTGAATTGGGTTAAAGGTGGATTGATCCATAGCTCACCAACAACAACACTTTATATTAGTATTTTTACTATTTTTTATAATATTTTTTATTATAATTATTTACTACTTCTAATTATATATATATATGTTCATAATTTGATCTTTTTAAATATGAGAATATTATTCAATAATGTTTGAATAATTTGGATGTTTAATTTACCAATTTATTAAATTATATACTTTGATACTTTAATTTTTAATTATTAACTTTAATAATATTTAGAATTATGTAAACATTTTGAATCAATTATTATGAAAAAGTAATAAATTGAGTCAATATATTTTTATTATTTTTTATTATACCGTAATAAATATATAAAATAAATTGAATAAATAAAATATTTGTAAGTGAGCGAATTCATAAATATGTGGAAGGTAAATTTATATTGCAAAATTTTCATCTAAAATATTAAACTGATTTTTTTTTTCTTTTAATTCAACCGTGATGAATTATACACGTGAGATTAACGCACTTTGACAATCCAACAATATTCAAATTTTTATTCTTGCACCTTTACAGAAGCAGAGTTGAATAAACCAAGCTCTTCCGCGGTGGTCCTCCAAGCCCCTGAAAGCACTATTTGACACGCAGCTAAGGCCAACTTGGATTCCTTAAAACTGCCATAAAAGCTATAAGGAAATAAACATGAACAGGAATATTTTGTACTGTAGCTTGATAATGATGACCTTACCGTATCATCATCGAAACTAAATAATATTATAAGTACTGTTTTTAATATTCAATTGCAATCTTATATAATTCTTAAGCCACTTAGTTTTCCTTCTTTGGGACCTAATTGGGCGATATCATCATTTATGATCTACGAATACGATTTGTGCATCGAATACGAAATGTATTTATACGATGATATGTTTATTTTGAAAATAATAAAATACGATACGTGATATATAAATATTGAAAAATATACAATAATTCTTAAAAATATAATAAATACATCATTGTTAGTAGTTAATATTAGTAGACAATTTAGAAACTAATTATTTTTGTAGTCAAAACATTGGTAGATAATGTTAGTAACTAATTTAGAAACCAATTCATAATAAAAACTATTTTAATTATCAATTTAGAGATTAATTATAATTGTTTGGAACTATTTTAGTTCTTAATAATTTTTAATTTTTAAATTGATACCTAAAGTATCGGACACATATACATATTAGACACAAATACATAACACAAGTAAAAAATATCGGTACATAGTTGGATTTGCCTAACCAAGTTTAGGCAACTTCTTTTAGCATTTTAATACTTTTTTTTTCCTGCACTTTTATAAGTGTGAAAAAGTTCAAATTATTTATATGTAAGAAACATTTCAAGTTTCAAATTATATAATTTAAAATTATTGTGAATTATACGATAATGTTACGAATTACAGAATCTAAAAATGTTACGAATTATACAATTTAAAAATTTTAAATATATTTCCAAATCTCAGATTGTTTAATCTGATAATCTAGAACATAATTCCAAATTTCTCAAGTAAAAAATATAAAGTACAGGCATTTTAGACTTTTTCAAAACATCCCATGAAAATACATGAAGAAATCATGAGGGGCAGAAGAAAAAATAACCTCAAGTTTATACAGATTTTTAGAGGGTCAATTCTTCCTTCTACCACGAACTTTCTTCTCCCATTAATACATCTACTAAAACACATTTATCTACTATTTAAATAAAAAAATCTCAGTACATTCAAAATATGTCAAACATCTTTCGAATTATGTTACAAAACTGAAACAATTTTCTGAATTAAAACATTCAGTATTATATTTCAGATTACAAATGAAACAATTTAAAATATTTATAAATTACACAACTTAGAATATATTCTAAAGTTATATTTCAAATTTCAAATTTCAAATAACATAATCAATAACATAGTTCAACAGTAAAAAACTATGGAACATGGTCCCATGTCAAAGAATCCAAAATATAGTTCTAAATTATGGATTACTAAATACAAACACTATATTCCAACCTACACAATCCAGGTTCCATAATTTATAACACAACTTCAAATGACAAGATAAAGGCACGTTGGTCACTTTTTTAAGAAAATATAAGCGAGAAGGAAGAATTAGAAGAGTGATCCCAGTGGAGCTTACGTTGTACAGTATAGCCCAATCGTATCAGTAGTATATATACAGGAGCACAACTTTACATTATTTACAAATTGCAGGTCTAAAATGAACAAAATGTCTTTGGAAAATGCTAGGAACTCAATCACTCACACCCTTTTGAACATTTTTCTATTACTCAGTAAAATTTATTGGTATCACAGAATTTTAGTAAATATTATATCACTTATATAATGAGATATTGTAATTTTCATAAAAAATTTCATTCAATAATGGAGTTCCAATCTTCACAAAATCTCAGGCAAAACTTCAGCAACAGTTAGACCTGCGTGTCACAGCTAAGCAAAAAATTGATTCCATGACAATGGTCAACTAAGAACCGGAGTTTCACCTGGTCGGTTGGCAGAAATTTGATCCTCAGATTTTCTTTTCAAGGATTCTGTACAAATTTATAACCAGGATTATTGTATGATCTGTGCCCCTCAATATTATACGGACTAAAGCAGTAGCTATTAAAACACAGATGAGCAATGAGCTATCATGAAAGCTGATAATAAGACAGAAAACACCATGCCTTTTTATTAAAAAACGATACCAGCAAAAACAAGCTATTAAAGGTGTTATTCCCTTCTGTGTAAAAGAAACCATCTCTTACATTTATTTTTCAGGGGTGGCACGAGAAAATAGGATATGTACAAGATGTATATTGACGAATGTAAGTGTAATAATGAGGCTTCTGTTGTGAACTTTAGCTAAGTCAAGATATCAATTGATTACCCTAATTATTTTCTTCCGATTCCAAGGGGATAAATTTGGTAGTAAAATAGAACATTTGCCACAATTCAAAGCTTAAATTCAATTCCCACCTGTAGCATTTGACCAAACGGTATATCCACCAACTCCAAGTAACCCCATAAAAAAGACATACTCTTGTCAATTCTAGATTAGGTTCCATAAAGTTCCTCCACGTACATTGTATTAAGTGGGAGCACAACACAAATAGTATCAGTGAGGTCTAACTGGTACCCATTTTGAGCATGCAAAAAAGGTAGAAAAAAGAAAACTCCTTGATAAGAAACCAGTTTGAATAAGAAAGAAGTCTAAGATTGGACCCACACATCACTTCTACACAGTAGAAGTTGACTAGGTTAACCGTCTGAATTACACAAGGAGCAAGAAAAATAGAGGACATTGCGAGAAGAGGTTTGAAGTAGAGACTCCAGATTATTGAAATTCGAATATATCTGGCTAATACAAATTCATGGTTTCAGATCAAGGTAGCAATTTCAATCTCCCCCTTTCTGAGTCTTTCAAAGAATCATCATTTAATAGAATTCAAATTCCATATGACAGGCACCGATCGTAATATAGTAGATAATCATTGAAAGCAGAAGGACATGGAAGCATTGTTGTGCCATTAGTATTAAACCTGATTTTGGTAAACCCCCCCTCCCCTCCCACCCTCTAAAAAGAGCACACTCATCCTTGTACATATGCCTAAGCAAACCTCACACAAATTAATTAAATCATATAAACCTCTTCAAATAGCAGAAGAGTCTACTAGAAGAATAAAAGCGCGTTCATATGAACATAAGGAAAAACAATCCTCAATGCAAAATTAATATTCATACCAAGTCTTTCTTTTATAACAGCAGCATTTTCGTGCCCACAGCATTTTTGTGAAAACGAAGATATATCATGGTACATTTCGTTTGATGGATGAATGCCTGCGTCCTCCATCCATTGCAATACCTGCTCAGGATTTGCGTATTTTTCACATATGGTTTATTAAAACGTGAAATACCGAAAATGAAATTAAACAGCCAAATATCTACAGTTGTTAGTCAACTTTCAAAGCAACTTGTTGGATTGGAATCAAAAAGTTATAGTTTTTTTAAGGTGTTCCTAGTTCCTAGTTATTTATTCCTTATTTCTCTTCTTTGATTGTAGCGGAAAAATAACACATTAATACTTCAAGATCAAAGCTAGAACTTGAAAAAGTAAGATAAGGACCTAAATACTTGGGGAACCCACACTTAAAAGCTAGTTGACATGCAATTATCTATTGAATTTAGTTTGTTTCCTTATCTTCGGTTTCTATTCACTAGACTGTTTTGCTAAGACCAACAATCTTCTATTGTTAGCTATGAATATGTCTTGATTTTGGGTAATTTTCTTTTAAAATTTTGAGTACACACACATAATTATTTAATCTGTAGAGAAAGATTTTGAATAGAGATCATCCCTCTATGCACAATCTTGCTGCTACAGATCACTATACAAAATTGATAATTATGGTTTAAGTGAAACAGTACCTGTCAATACAAGTCCTAATGTGAATGTTACTTCACGTTCACTGGTAGTAAATTTCAAAAACTAGTACAATTGCCAGAGTGTAACAACTTCATAAACAAGGAACGAGTATGGCATTTGCAGCACTTCGGCAAAAAAAGATATTATTTATTTGAATATTAAGATTCTTTAAAAGTTGAAGTTTCTTTTATTAATATTGTTGTTGGGTTGGGCTTTGTAGTAATTGTCCGACACTAGTATTTCACCATGATATTTAGTATAAATAGGAATTTTAGTCTCATTACGTGCATTTTATATGGGTGGAATACACACTTTCACCTCCTTTTCCATCAAAACCATATATTTTCATCTTTCAACTATAATCAGTTAGATGCTAGAACTCTTAATATTTGTTCCAGCTACATATATGAACTTCTATGCATCAAATTAATCTTAAAGAGAGCAAGATCTTACCTCTAAATACTTCCTCCAATTTCCAGATGATAAAAGGTTCTTCAATAAAATAGAGTAAGTGTTTAAGTTAACATCAACTCCTGATGCCAACATTTTGAAGAATAACTGCAAACATGAAAAATAAAATTAAAAAGTAGTGTAAAAGATATCAATGTGGTGGGAAATCATACTGCTCTTGATAACATAAATATCTCCTACGAGAATATTTGGCTGACCTTCAACATAGTTTCAATCTTTCCACTTTTTCCTAAAGCATGTAGGAACTGATTCAAACATCCGGATGAAATTACTGGAAGTGAGGGCTCTATGTACTTGATCATGTCAACTGCTGTCCTCCAATCTTGTAATCTTATGGCACAAGAGACACATTCAGTTTGATAGGAACATAACAGTAAAAAACATTAACTATTGAAAAAAAAATAATGCTAATCAAACCAATGTAATTTCAGTGAAGGCATCTTTTCTTTTGTTCCTTGCCCACTCTACTCATTAAATTCTGAGCTTTGGCAAGTAAATATGTACCAAAGCATCAAATTTCATAATATGTAAAAAAATAACGTATAAAATGTATCAATTTGTCACAACACCAAGCTATTCAACTTCAAGTTCCACCAACAATATAATTAACAAGTAACAAATTCTTAAATATTATTGTGCATTTTCCGCTGAACAATAATAACAATAATCAGTGGATAATATGAAAACTACTTAGTTGTCATTAAAATAAAACCATTTTACAGCATCTCCACCAATCAAAGCGGTAAATAATAGAATTCTAACTATGAAAAGTAGTAGCCATGAGAATTTAGCATCAGATAAAGTTCCATGATGTCTTGATCAGGAATATACTAGCTAATTTCAGGCTCAATTAGCTCAATTTATACCTAACATAGGAGGCACTATACCCATGGTAAAATGGACATTTTAGAAGTTTTCAAGAAAGCCCACGAAAGAGTAAAACAGGGAAAGACAAGTTTAGTGCAATACTTCTTGTAAAATGAAAAATATATCATAAATTCTGTACTTACATGCTACAGGCAGATACCATTTCAAAAAATATGGTATCAGTGAAAGGAATTTCTTTTTCTCTCATGCTTTGTGCTAGACTAAGAACCCTTCCCGGTTGACCACCTTTATTAAAAGATCTCATTAGGGCTGCACAGGCAATGGTATCTAGCTTGATGTCACTTGCTTCCATTTCGTCAAAGAGTGCATAGGCTTTCTCCCAACTCCCTGATCATAAAATATTGTTATTCAGTATACTTATATTAATATATTAATAAGATCCTAATATTTAACTCATTAAAAAATTATTTTACCAGCTGCATTGTAAGCATCAAGCATGGAGGTGTATGCAACCACATCAGGGTAACAACCAGATGATTTCATCAAGTTAAATGTAGATTCTGCTTCTTCAATTTGGCCCTAAAACATTATCATGGAAAAATGTGAGGAAAAGAAACAGAAGTCTCAAATTTAATGAATACACACCACTGAAATTCATCTTATTTAATGTACTTACCTGTTTGCTATAGGCACATATGACAGAAGAGTAGACCTCTTTGGACAAAGGAAGTTTTAGATGCATCATTTCTTCCATAAAAGATACGGCTTCACCATATTTTGACATCTTACAACAACCACTAATTAACACAGTGTAAGTAACAGAATCAGTTTTAATTTTTTTCTTCCTCATAGATTTGTACAAGTCTACAGCTTTGTCATATTCCCCTACATTCATATAGCTTCCTATAGCTGAATTATATGCAACTGTGTTTAACTTAATTCCTCTCATCTTAGCTGCTGTTAGGACTGTGTCAATCTTCACCTTCCGACTGCATCTTCCACAGGCTGCCAAGAGTATGCATATTGAAACAACATTTGGTTGAATTCCATCTTGTTCCATTTCTCTCAAGACTTCAATTGCATCTGTCAGAAAACCACTAGATCCATAAGCATCAATCAGTGAATTGTAGCTGACAAGGTTTGGCTTCAACTTGTTTCTCTTCATCATATCAAATATTTCCCTTGCTTTTTGGGGTTTTTGTGACCTTCCATAAGCATTAAGGAGAGACGTATATGATACAACATCAGGGCGGAAACCATTTCTTTTTATCTCATTGAATACCAAAAGTGCCTCATTGTCCATCCCACAAGCAGCATATGCACCTATCAGTGCATTATATGAGACTATATTAGGTTTCAGCCCTTCTGCAAGCATCATATTAAATGCAGCCTTACAATTTTCAACTTGCCCACACACAGAATACAAGTGAATAATACTTGTGAATGTAACGACATCAGGGGTACATTCTGATTTCTTCTCCCTCATGGAATTAAAAATATCAATGGCTTTGTCATATTGTTGAAGCTTTACTAGACAATGGATAACAATATTAAGTGTGGTTGTGTCAGGACGAATATGAGTTCCCTTCATTAGTTCAAAATATGACAGAGCTTTCAAATACTGAGCACCACTTTTAAATGCAGACAGAATAATATTGTGAGTAACAAGATCAGGCCCAACACCGTTGTCTGTCATTTTCTTGCAAACGCTGAGTGCTTCTTTCCAATTCCCACTAGATCCACAAGCATTTATCAAGTTGTTATAAGTATACCTACTCGGTGGAATCTGCAACAATATGTCAGTGTGTCAAAAACAGCACTTATAGACCACCATTTGAAATGCTTATTCTATGAATTGACAGTTTAAGACAGCATAGGGTTTGAAGAAAATGAAATTAAAACCGGCAAGATCACATTGATCACAAAAATCTCATCACCAGGATTAATCATTTATTTCTAAGATGCAGGTACTACACGATGCATAAAGCAATTCAACACAAACCAGAACAAAACGTAAGGGTTCCCACGTCCCAGCATCGGGAGATAGATACTCTCTACAATCTACTGAAACAAATTTAATTACATGTAATTATTTACATACTACAATGTAATGAAGTCCTGCACACTGCAGATATATGTCTTATATCATGAAGAACGCGGATTGCAAGAGGCGTGAATCCTCATAAAATGGATCTTGCAAAAATACGTATCAAGTGACCATTAAAGATGTCAAAGTACTACAGCACTATAAAATATGCTCTCTTGCATCCTCTCCTTCACCAAACATACTTAACTACAATTTAACACCATAATTAAGTTAAAAAGTTGATCACATCAAGTTGAACTCACTAAATATGACTAGGGAAGAAAAATGCAAAGTACACACAGCTGCACGCAGCATGTCATCCATGATATTCAAAGCCCAACGCCACTGTCCAGCCCGACCATGTGCGTTTATAAGAGCATTGTAAGTCTCAACATCCGGTTTACACCTACAAATCACAACAACGCAGGAGCAATTCAATCCCCGCTACAATAAACCCTTGTTTGAATAAACCTTTTTCATAAGAACTTAAAATAATAAGCATAAATAAGAAAAAATGAGAAGGTAAAATGAATATAGCTTCTCCCATAAGCTAAAATCAACTTATGTACTTAAGTTGTATAAAAGTTCTCTCAATTAACTCCAAAACATTGAGGCGTGTAGGTTGATTTTAGCTAACGGTAGAATCTCGAATTATTTTACCACGGTGCATGCTTGGATTTCAGCTGAGACAGTTCAAAAGTATATTTACTTCAAAAACAAACAATTTCTTTCTTAGTTTTGCATTAAAATTTGGAAATGTACAAGGGAGTTCGCAAAAGTACTTTTTCCTCCTATGAAAATTTTACCAATCCAGAACTTGAATACATTAATTCACCTCCATTCCTGCATCTCGAAAAACAATCCACGCGCATGGTCCGTTCGATTGTGACGAGCGTGCAACCTAATCATCATGTTGTACATATCATTGCGCGCACGGTAATTCCTCTGTAACTTCATCCACCTGAACACGCGATTACAGTGTTCAATGGACCCTCGCTGCGTCAACTCCTACATATTCGAAAACGAAAAAGCCAATGCTGATTATATTATAAACAAAAAACGCTCAAACTGGTGCACACGAAAATCTGAAATTGCAGAATACCTTAATGAGGTAGGGGAAATTCTTGCGTGCGTAGCGGCCTATCCAACGGTTGAGTAGGCCATCGATGTCGTCGGAGAGGTCGAGCGAGAGGACGAGGTCGGCGACCTCGGACACCGTCCAGTCCTTTTGGAAGCGGTTTCCGGCGACGCGGAGGCGGTAGCGGGTGGCGATGTTGTCCTTGCGGAGGCCTGAGATTTTTGTGGAGACCTCGTGCAGGCCTCGGTCGTAATCCACAAAGCCTTCTTTCGTCTCCTTGAATGCAATCTTATCCGATTTCTTCTTGCAGGAAATGGAAGTTATCCGGTGAGTCGACACGGTGGCGCCGGCGAGTTGGACACAGTGAGTTGCGGTGGTGGCCATGGACTATGAGGTGGAGGGAGTGTAGTTGGAAGAATGGATTGTGGATAAAGTGTGCTCAGAAAAATTAGATATTTTTTTGGCAGCTTCTTCCGGCTACTCCATACATTTCAAACTGTGAAATGTTTATTTTTGTTTTATCTTCTTCATTTCATCTTCTTCTTCTTACATTACCAGGAACTCTTAGTCTCCCATGTCCCATTCATCCCCATTGAAGAGAATAGTTTTTGTGCTGCTTTGAACTTTGGAATATAAATTTTGTATTTCGCAAGGTGAATTTTATAATATAAAATAAAAGGTTGCATTTTCAATTATATAATTTGAAATATAGAGTTTGTGTTGTTAGTCGTGAATTCTGAAATATAAAAAAAAAAAAACAAATGTATTTCCGTTAATATAATTAGAATAAAATTTATGTTTTGAAATACATAATTTAAAATATAAATTTTGTAGTTTGAGTTATGTATTTTAAAAAATAAAATTGGAAATTTTAAGAATATGGGTATGCATGTTGAAATTATGGGGTGCAGAAAGAACCTTCTCTTTTTGTTATGAATAGTAATTGTAATTTATCACATTCAGATTTGTCATTGGGCTTGATCTGAGTAAATTGAGAGACAATTTCTTTTTGCAACCCCTTATGTTTCTTCATTCGTTCCCATATAAAAAAAAGTTTTTATTTTATCCCATCTAAATTGTATAATTCAAAAATTACTTTAATTTTTTTTTTCAAATTATACAATTTGAAAATACAAAAGGGCTGAGTTCTAGATTATACAATTTGAAAATAAGTTAATTTCCAAAATTACGTAATTTAGAAGTTATTTAACTTTTGAACCGTATAATTCGAAAATATCTTTTTAATGAAATTAACTATTTTCAAATTACTTAATTCGAAATTTAATTATGGGTTTGTATTTAAACAATCCAAAAATTCTTTTGACTTTCAATGTACACAATAAAAAAATAGAATCTTTTTTATATAGGGTGAAAAATAAATAAATAAATAAATAAATAAATAAATATATATATATATATATA
>Ga0214545_1004599_pt1 | contig 25677 bp, 9 predicted proteins | sample CNSS4metaG_FD_160064 | JGI IMG/M metagenome (GOLD analysis project Ga0214545, IMG submission 160064) | Root nodule microbial communities from cowpea collected in UCLA plant growth center, Los Angeles, California, USA - CNSS4 | ecosystem: Host-associated > Plants > Roots > Nodule | place: USA... | reverse complement strand
AACTCGAATGGTAATGTCCAGTCAGGTGGCTGGATGATAGGAGTGGTGGTAAGCGCCTTTTTCAATGTGTCAAAAGCATCTTTGCACCTCTCTCTAAAGTCAAATGGTACATCCTTTTGCAGTAAGTTGGAGAGAGGGTTGGCTATCTTGCTGAAGTCCTTGATAAACCTCTTGTAAAATCCTGCATGTCCAAGAAAAGATCGAACCTCTTTCATAGAAGAGGGGTAAGGCAATTGTGAAATAATATCAATTTTAGCAGGATCTACAGATATACCATTCTTGGAAATAACGTGTCCTAAAACTATACCTTGTTCCACCATAAAATGACATTTTCAAAATTTAAAACAAGGTTAGTTTCTTCACATCTCTCCAAGACTCTAGCAAGATTAGACAAGCAATTATCAAAAGATGAACCATATACACTAAAATCATCCATAAAAACCTCAATACAATGCTCCAACAAATCTGTAAAAATACTCATCATACATCGCTGAAATGTTCCAGGAGCATTGCAAAGGCCAAATGGCATCTTTCTATAAGCATATGTACCAAATGGACAAGTAAAGGTGGTCTTGTGTTGATCCTCTGGCTATACGAATCTGAAAATACCCAGAGAATTCATCAAGAAAACAATAATGAGACTTACCTGCCAATCTGTCTAACATCTGGTCCATGAATGGTAAGGGAAAATGGTCTTTTTTGGTAGCCTGGTTTAGTCTTCTATAATCAATGCAGACCCTCCAGCTATTCTGAATACGAGTAGGAATTAACTCGTTCTTCTCGTTCTTGACCACAGTGATCCTAGATTTCTTGGGGACCACATGTACAAGACTCACCCAAGTGCTGTCAGAAATAGGATATATAATACCTGCTTGTAGAACTTAGTGACTTCCTTCTTCACAACCTCCATCAGCTGAGGATTCAGTCTCCTCTGGGGTTGCCTTACTGGCTTAGCATCCTCCTCCAAGAGTATTCTATGCATGCAGAAAGAAGGACTAATACCAGGAATATCTGCCAAAGTCCAGCCAATTGCTCTCTTGTGATCTTTGATAACTTGCAATAGCTTTTGTTCCTGCTCATCAGTAAGCAAGGCAGATATAATAACAGGGAGTTTCCCATCCCTCTCAAGATAAGCATATTTCAAATGAGATGGTAAAGGTTTCAACTCCAAAGTGGGTGGTTGTTCCACAGATGGCAACATTTTATTGCCTAAGGTAATTTCAGCCACCTCAACATCACACTCGGACGCCACATAAGTATCATCTAGTGAAACCACGTCCTCAATATCACCTGTTTTAAAGTTTTCTTTGTTGTCTAAAATTGTGTACAACATATTCAGAAAAGAAAAGTCCAAAGAAGAGGAAAAACCAGGAAAAATGTCCAAAAACCCAAAAGCAAAATTGTTCACTACATCATTTAATAAATCAATACAAAACAAAGAATGGTCTTCAGTCGGGTCCTTCATGGCTTCCAACAGATATCAAGATTACAATTATGTCCACAATTTATTTTTCAACTTAACTATGAAAATGATGTAAAAATATGGCTTTTAAAATTATTTTTACAAAAGTAATTAATAATGGAAATTTGAAAATTATTCTAAAATAAGGTTTAAAAAGTAATTATTAATTATAAAATTTTTTATTACATTATTTTATAATTTTTTTTAATAAAGTATTTTATTTTCATTTATATAGATTAATAATTTTTCTACAACGAATCAAACTTATACAATGATAATTTTTAATCATTTTTAAAATCAAGGACAATTTGGTAATCTTGTTTTTTCTTGATTTAAATATAAATTTTCATCTATCAAATCCATCAAATCACACACAAACTTCAACAAACTTTACTCTAAATCCACCCATTTTCACCTTTAATCCACTGAAAGTGAACAACATAAATATCACACTATAATCCACTTGAATTGATCATCTCATTCACCCTCCAACGAACCTTGACGGAGAGAGAGGGGAAGGAAGATGGAAATTCCTCTTTTTTTCAATCATCTCTGTTATGCAATGGTTTGACGGTGATATCAAGATTACAATTATGTTCGCAATTTATTTTTCAACATAATTATGAAAATGATGGAAAAATATGGCTTTTGAAATTATTTTCACAAAAATAATTAATTATGAAAATTTGAAAATTGTGCTAAAATAAGGTTTAAAAAGTAATTATTAAATACAAATTTTTTATTACATTATTTTATAAATATTTTTTTAATGAATTATGTCATTTGCATCTATACATATTAATATTTTTTCTACACCAAACCAAACTTATATAATGGTAATTTTTAATTATATTTAAAATAAAGGACAATTTGATAATATTATTTTCTCTTGGTTTAAATATAATTTTTTATCTATAACATCCATCATATCACTTACAAACTTCAACAAAATTTACTCTAAAGTCACTCAGTTTCACCTTTAATCCCCTTAAAGTGAACAAGACAAGCTTCACACTCTAATTCACTTGAATTCATCTTCTCCCTCTCCCTCCAATCAACGTTGACGGAGAGAGGGGAAGGAAGATTAAAATTTCTCTATTTTTCAATCATCTATATTATGCAATGGTTTGAGGGTGATATCAAGATTACAATTATGTTCGCAATTTATTTTTCAACTTAATTATAAAAATGATGTAAAAATATGGCTTTTGAAATTATTTTTACAAAAATAATTAATAACGAAAATTTGAAAAATGTTCTAAAATAAGGTTTAAAAACTAATTATTAATATTATGAATATTATGAATATATTTTTAATGAAATATGTTATTTTCATTTACACATATTAATATTTTTTCTACAACAAATCAAACTTATATAATGATAATTTTTAAACATATTTAAGATAAAGGACAATTTGGTAATCTTGTTTTTTCTTGATTTAAATATAATTTTTAATCTATCATATCTATCAAATCACTCACAAACTTCAAAAAACATTACTCTAAATTCACTCAGTTTTACAATAGATCTCCTGAAACTGAACAAGACAAGCTTCACTCTCTAATCCACTTGAAGTCATCTGAACCCTCTCCCTCCAATCAACATTGAGGGAAAGAGAGGGGAATGAAGAGGGAAATTCCTCTATTTTTCAATCATTTCTGTTATGCAATGGTTTGAAGGTGATATCAAGATTGCAATTAAGTTCGCAATCTATTTTTCAGCTTAATTGTGAAAATGATGTAGAAATATGGCTTTTAAAATTATTTTTACAAAAATAATTATTAATGAAAATTTTAAAATTGTTATAAAATAATGTTTAAAAAATAATTATTAATTATAAAATTTTTTTATTGAAATATGTTATTTTCATTTATACATATTAATATTTTTTCTACAAGAAATCAAACTTATATAATGATAATTTTTAATCATATTTAAAGTAAAGAAAAATTTGGTAATCTTGTTTTTTCTTTATTTAAATATAATATTTAATATATCACATCCATCAAATCACTCACAAACTTGAACAAAATTTACTCTAAATCCACTCACTTTCACCTTTAATCCCCTTAAAGTCAACAAGACATGCTTCACACTATAATCCACTCGATGTCCTCCTCTCCCTCTCTCTCGAATCAACCTTGAGGGAGAGAGAGGGGAAGGAAGGGAGAAATTTCTCTCGTTTCAATCATCTCTATTATGCCATGGTTGGAGGGTGATATCAAGATTAGAATTATTTATGCAATTTATTTTTCAGCTTAATGATGAAAATCATGTAAAAATATGGCTTTTAAAATTATTTTTACAAAAATAATTAATAATGGAAATTTAAAAATTATTCTAAAATAAGGTTTAAAAAGTAATTATTAATAATAAAACTTTTTATTACATAATTTTATAAATATTTTTTTACTAAAATATGTTATTTTCATTTATACATATTAATATTTTTTCTACAACATCAAACTTATATAATAATAATTTTAATCATATTTAAAATAAAGGAAAATTTGGTATTCTTGTTTTTCTTGATTTAAATATAATTTTTAATCTATCACATCCATCAAATCAGTCACAAACTTTAACAAAATTTACTCTAAATCCACTCACTTTCAACTTTAATCCCTTTATAGTGAACAAGACAAGCTTCAAACTCTAATCCACTTGAATTCATCATCTCTCTCCCTCTAATAAACGTTGAGGGAGAGAGGGGAAGCAAGAGGGAAATTCCTGTATTTTTTAATCATTTATGTTATGTAATGGTTTGAGGGTGATATCAAGATTACAGTTATGTCCCAAATTTATTTTTCAACATAATTATGAAAATGATGGAAAAATATGGCTTTTGAAATTATTTTTACAAAAATAATTAATTATGAAAATTTTAAAATTGTGCTAAAATAAGGTTTAAAAAGTAATTATGAATTATTAAATTTTTTATTACATTATTTTATAAATTTTTTTTAATAAAGTATTTTATTTTCATTTATATAGATTAATAATTTTTCAACAACGAATCAAACTTATACAATGATAATTTTTAATCATGTTTAAAATCAATGACAATTTGGTAATCTTGTTTTTTCTTGATTTAAATATAAATTTTAATCTATCAGACCCATCAAATCACACAAACTTCAACAAACTTTACTCTAAATGCACCCACTTTGACTTTTAATCCACTTAAAGTGAACAACACAAACATCACACTATAATCCACTTGAATTGATCATCTCACTCACCCTCCAATGAACCTTGACGGAGAGAGAAGGGAAGGAAGATGGAAATTCCTCTTTTTTTCAATCATCTCAGTTATGCAATGATTTGAGGGTGATATCAAGATTATAATTATGTTCGCAATTTATTTTTCAGCTTAATTATGAAAATGATGTAAAATTATAGCCTTTGAACTTATTTTTATAAAAATAATGAATAACGAAAATTTAAAGATTGTTATAAAATAAGGTTTAAAAAGTAATTATTAATTATAAATTTTTTTATTACATTATTTTATAAATATTTTTTTAATAAAATATGTTAATTTAATTTATACATATTAATATTTTTTCCACAAAAATCAAACTTAAATAATAATAATTTTTAATCATATTTAACATAAAAGACAATTTTGTAATCTTATTTTTTCTTGATTTTAATATAATTTTTAATCTATCAAATTCATCAAATCACTCGCAAACTTCAACAAAATTTACTCTAAATCCTCTCACTTTCAGCTTTAATCCCTTTAAAGTGAACAAGCCAAGCTTCACACTCTAATTCACTTGAATTCATCCTCTCCCTCTCCCTCCAATCAATGTTGAGAAAGAGAGAGGGGAAGCAAGACGAAAAGTCTCCTATTTTTCAATCATCTCTATTATGCAATGCTTTGAGGGTGATATCAAGATTACAATTACGTCCGCAATTTATTTTTTAGCTTAATTATGAAAATGATGTAAAAATATGGCTTTTGAATTTTTTTTTACAAAAATAATTAATAATGAAAATTTGAAATATTGTTATAAAATAGGGTTTAAAAAGTAATTATCCATTATAAAATTCTTTATTACATTATTTTATAAATATTTTTACAATGAAATATGTTATTTTCATTCATAAATATTAGTATTTTTTCTGCAACAAATCAAACTTATATAATGATAATTTCAAATCATATTTAAAATAAAGGATAATTTGATAATCTTATTTTTTCTTGATTTAAATATAATTTTTAAGCTATCACATTCATGAAATCACTCCCAAACTTTAATGAACTTGACTCTAAATCCTCCCTCTTTCACCTTTGCTCCACTTAAACTGAAAAAGACAAACTTCACATTCCAATCCACTTGAATTCATCATCTCCCTCTCCCTCCAATCAACATTGATGGAGAGAGGAGAAGGAAGATGAAAATTTCCCTATTTTTATGGTTTGAGGGTGATATCAAGATTACCATTATGTTCGCAATTTATTTTTCAGCTTCATTATGAAAATGATGTAAAAATATGGCTTTTGAAATTATTTTTACAAAAATAATTGATAACGAAAATGTGAAAATTTTTCTAAAATGAGGTTTAAGAAGTAATTATTAATTATAAATTTTTTTATTACATTATTTTATAAATATTTTTTATTAAAATATTTTATTTTCATTTATACATATTAAAATTTTTTCTACCACAAATCACACTTTTACAATGATAATTTTTAATCATTTTTAACATAAAGGACAATTTTGTAATCTTGTTTTTCGTTGATTTAAAAGTAATTTTTAATCTATCAAATCATCAAATCACTCACAAACTTTAACAAACTTTACTCTAAATCCACCTTCTTTCACCTTTATTCCACTTAAAGTGAAAAAGACAAGCTTCACACTCCAATCCACTTGAATTCATCATCTCCCTCTCCCTCAATCAACTTTGACGAAGAGCGGGGAAGGAAGATGAAAATTTCTCTATTTTTCAATCATCTATGTTATACAATGGTTTGAAGGTGATATCAAGATTACAATTATGTCCGCAATTTATTTTTCAACTTCATTATGAAAATGATGTAAAAATATTGCTTTTGAAATTATTTTTACAAAAATAATTAATAAAGAAAATTTGAAAATTGTTCTAAAATTAAGGTTTATAAAGTAATTATTAATTACAAAAATTTTTCTTACATTATTTTATAAATATTTTTTATTAAAATATTTTATTTTCATTTATACATATTAATATTTTTTCAAACACAAATCAAACTTATACAATGATAATTTTTAATCATTTTTAAAATAAAAGACAATTTGGTAATCTTATTTTTCCTTGTTTTAAAAATAATTTTTAATCTATCAATTTGTCAAATCACTCAAAAACTTTAACAAACTCTACTCTAAACCCACCCTTTTTCACTTTTAATCCACTTAAAGTGAAAAAGACAAGCTTCAGACTCTAATCCACTTGAATTCATCATCTCCCTCTCCCTCCAATTAACCTTGACGGAGAGAGAAGTGAAGGAAGATGAAAATTCCTCTATTTTACAATCATCTCTGATATGCAATGGTTTGAGGGTGATATTAAGATTACAATTATGTCCGCAATTTATTTTTCAGCTTAATTATGAAAATGATGTAAAAATATGGCTTTTGAAATTATTTTTACAAAAATAATTAAGAACGAAAATTTTGAAATTGTTCTAAAATAAGGTTTAAAAAGTAATTATTAATTATAAAATGTTTTATTACATTATTTTATAAATATTTTTTTAATAAAATATTTTATTTTCATTTATACATATTAATATTTTTTCTATACAAATCAAACTTATACAATGATAATTTTTAATCATTTTCAAAATAAAGCACAAATTGACAATCTTTTTTTTCCTTGATTTAAATATAATTTTTAATCTATCACATCCATTAAATCACTCACAAACTTTAATGAACTTGAGTCCAAATCGACCCTCTTTCGACTTTATTCCAGTTAAAGTGAAAAATACAAACTTCACATTCCAATCCACTTGAATTCATCATCTCTCTCCCTGCAATCAACGTTGAGGGAGAGAGAGGGGAAGGAAGATAGAAATTTCTCTCTTTTTCAATAATTTTATGTTATGCAATGGTTTGAGTGTGATATCAAGATTACAATTATATTTACAATTTATTTTTCAACTTAATAACGATAGATGTAAAAATATGACTTTTGAAATTATTTTTACAAAAATAATTAATAAGGAAAATTTGAAAATTGTTACAAAATAAGGTTTATAAAGTAATTATTGGTTATAAAATTTTTTATTACATTATTTTTTAAATATTTTTTATTAAAATATTTTATTTTCATTTGTACATATTAATATTTTTTCAAACACAAATCAAACTTATACAATAATAACTTTTAATCATTTTTAAAATAAAGCACAATTGGGTAATCTTATTTTTCTTCGATCTAAATATAATTTTTAATCTATCACATCCATCAAATCACTCACAAACTTTAACAAACTTTACTCGAAAACCACCCTCTTTCACCTTTAATCTATTTAAAGTGAGCACACAAACTTCACACTCTAATCCACTTGAATTGATCATCTCTCTCCTTCCAATCAACCTTGACGGGGAGAAAGGGGAAGGAAAATGAAAATTACACTATTTTTCAATCATCTTTGTTATGAAATGATTTGAGGGTGATATAAAGATTACAATTATGTCCGCCATTTATTTTTCAACTTAATTATGAAAATGATGTAAAAATATGGCTTTTGAAATTATTTTTACAAACAAAATTAATAACGGAAATTTGAAAATGGTTCTAAAATAAGGTCTAAAAAGTAATTATTAATTATAAATTTTTTATTACATTATTTTATAAATATTTTTTTAATAAAATATTTTATTTTCATTTACACTATATTTTTTCTACACAAATCAAACTTAAACAATGATAATTTTTAACCATTTTTAAAATAAAGTACAATTTGGTAATCTTGTTTTTCATTGAATTAAATATAATTTTTAATCTATCACATACATCAAATCACTCACAAACTTTGCTCTAAAACCACCCTCTTTCACCTTTAATCTATTTAAAGTGAGCAACACAAACTTCACACTCTAATCCACTTGAATTGATCATCTCTCTCCTTCCAATCAAACTTGATGGAGAGAGGGGAAGCAAAATGAAAATTACACTACTTTTCAATTTTTCAATCATCTTTGTTATACAATGATAATTTTTAATCATTTTTAAAATAAAGCACAATTTGGTAATCTTGTTTTTCCTTGATTTAAATATAATTTTGAATCTATCACATCCATCAAATCACTCACAAACTTTACTCTAAATCCACCATCTTTCACTTTTAATCCACTTAAAGTGAACAATACAAACTTTACACTCTAATCCACTTGAATTCATCATCCCCTCTTCCTCGAATCAACCTTGACGGAGAGAGAGGGGAAGGAAGATGAAAATTTTTCTATTTTTCAATCATCTCTGTTATGCAATGGTTTGAGGGTGATATAAAGGTTACAATTATGTCCACAATTTATTTTTCAGCTTAATTATGAAAATGATGTAAAAATATGAGTTTTGAAATTATTTTTACAAAAATAATTAATAACGAAAATTTGAAAATTGTTCTAAAATGAGGTTTAAAAAGTAATTATTAATTATAAATTTTTTTATTACATTATTTTATAAATATTTTTTTATTAAAATATTTTATTTTCATTTATATATAATAATAAGTTTTCTACCACAAATCAAAGTTATACATTGATAATTTTTAACCATTTTTAAAATAAAGCACAATTTGGTAATCTTATTTTTTCTTGATTTAAATATAATTTTTAATCCATCACACCATCAAATCACTGACAAACTTTAACAAACGTTACTCTAAAACCACCCTCTACTCCACTTGAATTCATCATCTCCCTCTCCCTTCAATCAACCTTGACCTAGAGAGAGGGGAAGGAAGATGTAAATTTTTCTATTTTTCAATCATCTCTGTTATGCAACGGTTTGAGGGTGATATCAAGTTTTCAATTATGTCCGCAATTTATTTTTCAGCTTAATTATGAAAATGATGTAAAAATATGAGTTTTGAAATTATTTTTACAAAAATAATTAATAACGAAAATTTGAAAATTGTTCTAAAATGAGGTTTAAAAAGTAATTATTAATTATAAATTTTTTTATTACATTATTTTATAAATATTTTTTTATTAAAATATTTTATTTTCATTTATATATAATAATAAGTTTTCTACCACAAATCAAAGTTATACATTGATAATTTTTAACCATTTTTAAAATAAAGCACAATTTGGTAATCTTATTTTTTCTTGATTTAAATATAATTTTTAATCCATCACACCATCAAATCACTGACAAACTTTAACAAACGTTACTCTAAAACCACCCTCTACTCCACTTGAATTCATCATCTCCCTCTCCCTTCAATCAACCTTGACCTAGAGAGAGGGGAAGGAAGATGTAAATTTTTCTATTTTTCAATCATCTCTGTTATGCAACGGTTTGAGGGTGATATCAAGTTTTCAATTATGTCCGCAATTTATTTTTCAGCTTAATTATGAAAATGATGTAAAAATATGACTTTTGAAATTATTTTTACAAAAATAATTAATAACGAAAGTTTGAAAATTATTCAAAAATAAGGTTTAAAAAGTAATTAATAATTATAGATTTTTTAATTACATTATTTTATAAATATTTTTTCATTAAAATAATTTATTTTCATTTTTACATAATAATATTTTTGCTACGACAAATCAAACTTATACAAATGATAATTTTTAACCATTTTTAAAATAAAGCGTAATTTGGTAATTTTGTTTTTCCTTGATTTAAATATAATTTTTAATCTATCACATCCATCAAATCACTCACAAACTTTAACAAACTCTACTCTAAAACTACCCTCTTTCAACTTGAATCTACTTATAGTGAACAACACAAACTTCACACTCTAATCCACTTGAATTGATCATCTCCCTCCCCTTCCAATTGATGGAGAGAGAGGGGAAGGAAGATATAAATTCCTCTATTTTTCAATCATCTTTGTTATGCATTGATTTGAGGGTGATGTAAAGATTACTATTATGTCCGCAATTTATTTTTCAGCTTAATTATGAAAATGATGTAAAAATATGCCTTTTGAAATTATTTCTACCAAAATAACTAATAACGAAAATTTTAAAATTGTAATAAAATAAGGTTTAAAAAGTAATTATTAATTATAAAATTTTTTATTACATTATATTATAAATATTATTTTAATGAAATATGTTATTTTCATTTACACATATTAATATTTTTTCTACAGCAAATGAAACGTATATAATGATAATTTTTAACCATATTTAAAATAAAGGACAATTTGATAATCTTGTTTTTCCTTGATTTAAATATAATTTTTAATATATCACATTCATCAAATCACTCACAAACTTCAACAAAATTTACTCTAAATCCTCTCACATTCACCTTTAATCCCCTTAAAGTAAAAAAGACAAGCTTCACACTCTAATCCACTTGAACTCATCATCTCTGTAACATTCTGGCAGGATATTGCGGATTTAAAATAAATAAAATAGATAAAACAATAATTAAATCGCATTTAATAATACCTCATTTCCCATAAAGCACGGGAAATTTAAAACTTTATTACTTCCAAATAAAATTCCAAAATCCATAGTTTATAAAACGGAAAATAATAAAAAAAACCTCTCATAAGAGTTTACAATTTATTTCCAAAACAAAAGATATATCTATAGCTCCCATGCTATCCCCGCAACATGGCTAAGTCTCACCAGAACCACCTGCATCAACATCATCTACGCACATGTACCGCGTACACGATCATTGCCAAACACAAGCAGATAGGGTGAGATTAACAGATAAAACATATACAAATATATATACACATATACCACATGTCAATATAAACTACACAAACATTCCAAAGGACATCCCTTCCTTTGATTCATACCACCTGGCCACAACCAGGTTATTCGTGTTCTACATCTTCTAGTGATTACTTCAAGATGACTTACTGCCAAACCTATCGACCACAACGAATATAGCACGTGTGGGAAACCATGTTACAGATCATACACCGTAACGCCATGTGGAGTTCCCAAATACGAACATAGTTCGTAACGCCAAGATTACCAAACTCGTTAGTCAACTACTAAGGAGGGCAATCTATCTGGACCCATCCGTACTGGCCACAACCAGCACACTCACACCGGCATCACTCGCCAACCCGAGCCACAACTCAAGAGTTCCTTGTGTTCATCCGCCATCCCGAGCCACAACTCAAGAGATGCTATTCTGAGTCACAACTCAAGGAATACCACATGCTTTAACCCCCATCCTGAGCCACAACTCAAGGGATACGTTTTGAGCCACAACTTAAGGAACACCAGCAACCCCACCTTTGGAGCATCACCAAAAGCCTTGTAGCTCACGCATACAGAATCAATCACCTGAAGATACAGTAGAAAAATCGTCTAGCAGGGGACACGTGCCGCTACGCGCAACTCACTTTTAGACCGCCTGGCGGTACGCGTCCCCCGCCAGGCGCCAAGTGCCTTAGAACCACTCAAAGCTACAAGTACCGCTTGGCGGAAAACCTCCACCGCCAGGCACACGCACTCCAATAGTCCTCTACTTCTAATGTTATGCCTGGCGGAACCTCCCTCTCCGCCAGGCGCCACACCAGTACCTCATGCAGTACATAATTTCAAGCACTCTGAACAGCTTACAGCCCAAACTTAGATTTATAATCTCCAACATATTCATCCTAAATTCAGTTGGTCCATGTAACGTCCTAGCTAGAAATTACTTATTAAAATAAACAAAAATAAATTTTAATAAAAACAACCTCATTTATTATTCAACAATTTCCCAAAACGCGAGAAATATTTAAATCCTTAAGTTTCAACGCGCCAAAACAGATAAAAAAATAATTCGCGGTAATATCGTATTACAAATATAATTGTCCATAAAAACTATTCTAATAGATCCATAGTCCAAAAAAATAAAATAGTGATAAATTCCCAAGAGATCCCTACTCCGTCTCTATGCGTCAAAGGGTGATATCAATATTACAACTATGTCCACAATTTATTTTTCAGCTTAATTATGAAAATGATGTAAAAATATGACTTTTAAAATTATTTTTACAAAAATAATTAATAACGAAAATTTGAAAATTTTTATAAAATAAGGTTTAGAAAGTAATTATTAATTATAAATATTTTTATTACATTATTTTATAAATATTTTTTTATTAAAATAGGTTACTTTCATTTATACATTTTAACATTTTTTCTACGACAAATCAAACTTTTAATTATAATTTTTAATCATTTTAAAATAAAGGACAATTTGGTATTTTTGTTTTCCTTGATTTAAATATAATTTTTAATCTATGACATATAACAAATCACTCATAAACTTTAACAAACTTTACTCTAAATTCACCCACTTTCACCTTTAATCCACTTAAAGTGAACAACACAACTTTACCATTGTACTCCACTTGATGTCATCCTCTCCCTCTCCCTCCAATCAACCTTGAGGGAGAAAAAAGGGAAGGAAGAGGGAAATTCTTCTATTTTTTAATCATCTCTGTTATGCATTGGTTTAAGGGTGATATCAAGATTACAATTATGTCCGTAATTTATTTTTCAGCTTAATTATGAAAATGATATAAAAATATGACTTTTCAAATTATTTTTACAAAAATAATTGATAACGAAAATTTGAAAATTGTTCTAAAATAAGGTTTATAAGTAATTACTAATTATTAAATTTTTTATTACATTATTTTATAAATATTTTTTTCATGAGATATTTTATTTTCATTTATACATATTAATACTTTTTCTACAAAAAATCAAACTTATATAATGATAATTTGTAATCATATTGAAAATAAAGGACAATTTGCTATCTTATTTTTTCTTGATTTAAATAAAATTTTTAATCTATCACATCGATCAAATCACTCACAAACTTCAACAAAATTTACTCTAAATCCACTCACTTTCACATTTAATCCCGTTAAAGTGAACAAAACAAGTTTCACACTCTAATCCACTTGAATTCATCCTCTCACTCTCCCTCCAATCAACGTTGAGTAAGAGAGGGGAAGGAAGAATGAAATTCCTCTATTTTTATATCATCTATGTTATGCAATTGTTTGAGGGTGATATCAAGATTACAATTATGTCCACAATTTATTTTTCAACTTAATTTTGAAAATGATGTAAAAATATGGCTTTTGAAATTATTTTTACAAAAATAATTAATAACGAAAATTTGAAAATCTTTATAAAATATGGCTTAAAAAGTAATTATTAATTATAATTTTTTTTATTACATTATTTTATAAATATTTTTTTATTAAAATATGTTACTCACAAGCTTTAACAAACATTACACTAAATCTAGAGATGTCAAAACAGGTAACCTGACCTGACCTGGCTCGACCCACCATGGGTTGATGATTTAGTGAGTCAACCCAACCCGGCTAACTTTTTAACGAGCCAAAAAAATTTGAACCCGACCTGGTCCACCACGGGTTGGCGGGTTAAACGGGTTGGCTCACGGGTTCACATAATTAAAAAAATATTTTCTTATTTTTTTCAGTCAAAACTAAATTGTAATTCTAATTAAAATTTAAATAAACTTTAATACAATCCAACTACAAACCAAAATAAAAAAAATACAAATTATTTATGTGTTGGATAAAAAAACAACCTAACATGACCCAAATGTAAAGCCCAACTTAATAAAAAAATAAAAAATACTTGGGTGACCCTTTTATGTAGGAGTTGGTGAGCCAACCCGGCTCACCACAAGTTCAACCCGGGTGAGCCGGGTCAAAAATCAACCCGTATTAAAATTTGTATAAAAATTTCAACCCAACCCGACCCAAACCCGTGGTGAACGGGGTTGGCTCGCGGGTTCCAACCCATTTTGACAGCTCTATCTAAATCCACCCTCTTTCACACTTAATCCCCTTAAGGTGAACAAGAAAAGGTTGACACTCTAATCCACTTGAATTCATCCTCTCCCTCTCCCTCCAATCAACGTTGAGGGAGAGAGAGGGAAAGGAAGAGGGAAATTCCTCTATTTTTCAATCATCTATGTTGTGCAATAGTTTGAGGGTGATATCAAGATTACAATTATGTCCGTAATTTATTTTTCAACTTAATCATGAAAATGATGTAAAAATATGGCTTTTGAAATTATTTTTACAAAAATAATTAATAACGAAAATTTGAAAATTGTTCTAAAAAAAAGTTTAAAAAGTAATTATTAATTATAAAATTTTTTATTACGTTATTTTATAAATATTTTTTTATTAAAATATGTTACTTTCATTTATACATTTTAATATTTTTTCTACAATAAAACAAACTTATATAATGATAATTTTTAAAATAAAGGACAATTTGGTAATCTTGTTTTTTCTTTGATTTAAATATAATTTTTAATCTATCACATCCAAAAAATCACTCATAAACTTTAACAAACTTTACTCTAAATCCACCCACTTTCACCTTTAATCCACTTAAAGTGAACAACACAAACTACACACTGTAATCCACTTGATGTCATCCTCTCCTTCTCCCTCCAATAAAACCTTGAGGGATAAAGAGAAGAACGAAGACGAAAATTCTTCTATTTTAAAATCATCTTTTTATGTCTTGGTTTGAGGGTGATATCAAGATTACAACTATGTCCGCAATTTATTTTTTAGCTTAATTATGAAAATGATGTAAAAATATGACTTTTAAAATTATTTTTACAAATATAATTAATAACGGAAAAATGAAAATTGTTCTAAAATAAGTTTTAAAAATTAATTATTAATTATAAATTTTTTTATTACATTATTTTATAAATATTTTTTTTTATTAAAATATGTTACTTTCATTTATACATTTTAACATTTTTTCTATGACAAATCAAACTTTTAATTATAATTTTTAATCATTTTAAAATAAAGGACAATTTGGTATTTTTGTTTTCCTTGATTTAAATATAATTTTTAATCTATGACATCTAACAAATCACTCATAAACTTTAACAAACTTTACTCTAAATCCACCCACTTTCACCTTTAATCCACTTAAAGTGAACAACACAAACTTACCACTGTACTCCACTTGATGTCATCCTCTCCCTCTCCCTCCAATCAACCTTGAGGGAGAAAAAAGGGAAGGAAGAGGGAAATTCTTCTATTTTTTAATCATCTCTGTTATGCATTGGTTTGAGGGTGATATCAAGATTACAATTATGTCCGTAATTTATTTTTCAGCTTAATTATGAAAATGATATAAAAATATGACTTTTCAAATTATTTTTACAAAAATAATTGATAATGAAAATTTGAAAATTGTTCTAAAATAAGTTTTAAAAAGTAATTACTAATTATAAATTTTTTTATTACATTATTTTATAATTATTTTTTTAATAAAATATGTTATTTTGATTTATACATTTTAATATTTTTTCTACAACAAATCAAACTTGTATCATAATAATTTTTAATTATTTTCAAAATAAAGGAAAATTTGGTAATCTTCTTTTTCCTGGATTTAAATATAATTTTTAATTTATCACATCTATCAAATCACTCACAAACTTTAACAAACTTTGCCGTAAATCCACCCTCTTTCACATTTAATCCACTTAAAGTGAACCACCCAAACTTCACACTCTAATCCACTTGAATTCATCATCTCCCTCCCTCCCCAATCAACCTTGACGGAGAGAGGGGAAGGAAGATGGAAATTTGTCTATTTTTCAATCATCTCTATTATGCAATGATTTGAGTGTGATATCAATATTACAATTATGTCTGCAATTTATTTTCAGCTTAATTATGAAAATGATGTAAAAATATATCTTTTGAAATTATTTTTACAAAAATAATTAATAACGAAAATTTTAAAATTGTTAGAAAATAATGTTTAAAAAGTAATTATTAATTACAAATTTTTTTATTACATTTTTTTTGTAAATATTTTTTTAATTAAATATTTTATTTTCATTCATACATATTAATATTTTTTTCTACAACAAATCAAACATTTATAATGATAATTTTAATCATATTTAAAATAAGGGAACATTTGGTAATTATGTTTTTTCTTGATTTAAATATAATTTTTAATCTATCACATCCATCGAATCACTCACAAACTTCAATAAAATTTACTCTAAATCCACTCACTTTCACCTTTAATCCCCTTACAGTGAACAAGACATGTTTCACACTCTAATCCACTTGAATTCATCCTCTCCCTCTCCCTTCAATCAACGTTGAGGGAGAAAGGGGAAGGAAGAGGGAAATTCCTCTATTTTTCAATCATCTATGTTATACAATGGTTTGAGGGTGATATCAAGATAACAATTATGTCTGCAATTTATTTTTCAACTTAGTTATGAAAATGATGTAAATATATGGCTTTTAAAATTATTTTTACAAAAATAATTAATAACGAAAATTTCAAAATTGTTCTAAAATAAGGTTTAAAAAGTATTTATTAATTATAAATTTTTTTATTACATTATTTTATAAATATTTTTTTATGAAAATATGTTACTTTCATTTTTACATTTTAATATTTTTTCTATGACAAATTGTAACGCCCTATTTAATTTAATAAACGAAATTAAAGGAAGCATCACATTAAATAATATTTTAGCGCAGTCTCGGAGTTTAAACACCATTCCTTACACCGAAGGCACACCACGATGCCCCAGAAGAAACAAGTTATAAAGTTTACTAGAATCATATAGAAATCTAAAAGATAGGCTAATACATGGGCCATGGCCCCAAAGAAAAGTCCAACAAGAACATGAAGTCCAACCCAAGTAGACTATGCAGCGGAATCGTCTCTCTCCTGTTGACCACGAGTACCTCTCGCATCTGCTCCCATCAATAAATTGATGATCTTCGCAAGAGTAGAAAAGCAACATACAGAGTAATCAAAAAAGCAAAGGGTAAGCTAGAGCCAAAAGATTTTATCATGTAATCAGATATACTTTCACAGTCCCATATACATACATCACCCAAGCATGTTATGACCTTCCAATCAATACACTAAGCCTCGACTCGACTCATCCGGATACATATAATCTGGTCGGATTCAGTGGATGTTTGCACTTGTGGTGGATACCTCTACTCACCCCCGAGCTATGTGTTACAAGTGTTACGATGAATCAATCCCCACACACAAGGTTAGCCCTTAATAAGTTTTAGGCCTCCTGCTACATCTCATTCACTTTAATACCATTTAATAGCACCCATCTCATTCACTTTACATACCAAGGTCACACCAACATATCAATTCAATTCATATCTATATTCCATGCCATTTCTCATACTTCATACTTAAAATATATCAATCAATCACCCAAACAATTTTATAGTACCCAAGCGAAGCAAACAGCAAGGCCTACAACGCATCTCGCTCAGGCGAGAGAGGTTCCCTCGTTTAAGCGATAGTCCCTCGCTTAAGTGAGATCGCGACAGAGGCCATGGGAGGTTTTTCACGCACTCGCTTAGATGAGCCCTCCCTCGCCTGAGCGAGCCCACTCCTCGCCCAAAGTTGAGGTCCCTCGCCTAGGCTGTAACTACCGCAACACACCTCGAGCTCCCACGCGTTCTCGCTTAGACGAGCATCTCTGGCCTGAGCGAGATAGTACCTCGCTCAAAACTAAGACCCTCCGCTTGAGCGAGAGCTCGAGCGCGAGCTGGGGTTTGTTCTCTACAAGTATCGCCTAGGTGAGACCGGGTCGCTTGGGCGAGAATAACAGGTCTCGCCCATGTTCATCCTGCAACAACTACACTTTTCCTACCCAAACAATATTATCAACTAGCACATGCATCCATAGTAGCATACAAGCTCAGAAATCATGAAACATAGGCAAAACAAGCATCGATCGCAACAAATAGAAATGTTTCTAGCTTCCCTTACTTAGAAAGGGTTAGCCAAACAACTCTGACACAGAAGCGAATGAGTACGACCACTCCCGAAGCAGATTTAAGATCTGAGGAACCCTAACATATATGAGGCACGAGATTAATTACATAGAGCCCTAACAGGAAACACGAAAAACTAAACCAGGGATGAAGGTTAAGGGTTCGTGAACAACTTACATGGTAAAACGAGGCCAAACCAACTCAGATCTGACTGAACTTCAGAACCCTAGCAGAGGATTTGCGGCTACTCTATGAAGGAATGAAGGAATTGTTTCTGCAAAGTGAAAGGGGATGGAGCATTAGGGCAAACTTAGGGATAGTTGCCCCTTTGGGCCAGCCCTTAGGCCCAATAGTTTGGGGCAACCTTTAAAAATAAAAGGGCAGAATAAAAGTTGGCTTTACATTCTCCTCAACAAGAAAATTTTTGACCTCGAAAATGAAAACTTACCAGGTAAAAAGATGTGGGTGTGATTTCCTCATATCCTCCTCCAACTCCCAAGTAGAGTCACCAGTCCTCCGATCCCAGATGACTTTGACAAGATTGACCAGTTTTCCTTTACGTTCCTCAACTCTACTCTCCTTCAAGGTAATGGGTGGCACTTCCACAGTAAGATCCTCTTTGATCTGTATGTCCTCAGCTTCCAACACATGAGCTGAATCAAACACATACTTTCTCAGCTGTGACACATGGAACAACGGATGAAGATTCGCCAACTAAGGAGGCAAAGCTATCTTGTAAGCTACTGGTCTAATCCTCCTCGAGATCTGATTAGGGCCAAGAAACATAGGTGAGAGCTTCCTTGAGCAGAGAGCCATTCCCACACTAGTGGTTCAGGTCACCCTCAAGAACAGATGATCTCCCGCCACGAACTCCAAGGGTCTCCTCCTACGGTCCGCATAGGCCTTCTGTCTACTCTAAGAAGCCTGCATCCTATCTCTCACCATTCTCACTTTCTCAGTAGTTTGTTCCAACAACTATGGCCCGACAATCACTGCCTCCCCATTCTGATACCAACATAGGGGAGTTCTACACTTCATTCCATATAAAGCCTCATACGGCGCCATGACAATGCTCGCGTGAAAGTTGTTGTTGTAGGTAAACTCGATCAACTTCTTTCAAGGGCTGTAAGATCCCACCGAGTCTCTGATGCTCCACCTTCGCCTTCTGACACGTCAAACAGGCGGATACAAACTGTGCCACGTCTTTCTTCATCCCCTGCCACCAGAAAGTCTCCTTGAGGTCCTGATACATCTTAGTCATGCCAAGATGCAAGCTAAGACGACTTTTGTGTCCTTCCTCGAGGATCAACTTCTTCACTTCGACATCGTCGGACACACACACTCTGTCCTGAAACTGTAGTATCCCATCCTCACCCACTGCAAAATCCTTTACTTCATCCGACCCAAGTTGTTCTCGTATCCGGTTCAAGCTGGCATCCAACAACTGCCTCTCTCTGATTGAGTCTAAGAAGTCAATAGATATAGTCAGGGTACTACATCTAATGAACTCAGATCCCAATTCCACCTGCAGCTTCATATCCTTGAACTGCTTTAGTAGCTCCACCTCCTTGATCATAAGGTGAGCAATATGTATAATCTTCCTACTCAGAGCATCTGCCACTACGTTTGCCTTCCCCGGATGATATAGCAGTTCAAAATCATAGTCTTTTAGGAACACCATCCACCTCCTCTGCCTCATGTTCAGCTCCTTCTGATCGAATAGGTACTTGAGACTTTTGTGGTCACTGAACACGCGATATTGAGCACCATAAAGATAGTGCCTCCAGATCTTCAAAGCGAACACTATGGCTGCAACCTCTAGGTCATGAGTGGGATAGTTACGCTCATGCACCTTAAGTTGTCTCGAAGCATACGCCACTGCCCTCTTTTCTTGCATCAACACATAACCCAGCCAAAGATGAGATGCGTCAAAGTAGACCTCAAATGGTTTCCCAACATCAGGGATCATTAGTATCGGGGCGCTAGTCAATCTCCGCTTCAGCTCTTGAAAGCTTTCCTCACACTTATCCGTCCAAATGAAAGGCTGGTCCTTCCGTGTGAGTTGTGTCAAAGGCGCCACTATCTTGAAGAATCCCTCTATGAACCTCCTATAGTAGTCCGCTAAACCCACAAAGTTCTTGATCTCCGTGGCTGACTTGGGACTCTCCCACTTTACCACCGCTTCGACCTTTGTCGGATCTACTGTAATCCCTTGAACGGATATCACATGTCCCAAAAACTGAACCTCATCCATCCAGAATTCAGACTTAGACAACTTAGCATACAACTGCCTCTCCCTCAGAACACCAAGCACCAACCTCAGGTGTTGATGAAATGCCTCTAACCAAGGGACCCACAACAAGAGCAATGGCTAGGAGGATAAAAGAGAAATGGGCCTCCAATGCACATACAAGGCCCAAGATGAACTTTACATGGGCCAAGGAAGATGTGAAGACCTAGCCTAAGACTCTTTGTTTGGAAATATTAGAATAGGGTTTATTTTTGGGCCTTGTATTTTGGGCTTTGTAGAATAGGGTTTTTGTTTGGGCCACATATTGGGCCTTGGAGGGTTTTTGGGCTTTGAAGAGAATTGGACCAAAGAAGAGTTGGGCTTGAAATTAGCCCAACAACAAGAGAGAGAGAGAGAGCGCATTTGTGAGAGGATCTAGATCCTTCTTGCTCCAAGCTTGGTCACCAAGCTTCTCTTATGCGCCTAGAAGCAAGTCCCTTGTGACTTGCTTAGGTGGCAAGTCACACTTGCGTTATGCTCTCTTTTTGGCTCCAAATACAACATTCTAGATCCTTTTTCCCTCCATTTTTCTAGACCACTTGGCTTTCCTTTTCTACTATAAATAGAGAGCTTAGGACCCTTGTTTTTTCATTCATGAATATAGTAGAGAAACTCTGTTGAGATGACTCCAGACTCCTCTCTCTTTGTGAATCAACTTAGGCTAGAGTTCTCCTTCTTGGTTTCCTCTAGCCCCCTTCCTTGAGTGTTGGCCTAACCTCACTTGAGAGCTTCTCCAAACACCATTGCCGCACCACTTCTTCTCTCAACTTCTAACTTTCGCACCTTCATCCTTCTCCATGGAAGCTTCATCAATTTCGTATTGCTTCTCCTGGGCTTCCTTACTCTTGAAGATGGACTCATCAGGTGTTCTGCATGCTCCTTTTGAGTCTTGTAATAGATAAGTATATTGTCTATAAAGACCACGACGAATTTATCTAAGAATTGACGGAAAATTCTGTTCATGTAGTCCATAAACACTGTTGGAGCATTAGTCACACCGAAAGGCGTAACCACATACTCATAGTGTCCATATCGGGACCTGAAGGCTGTCTTCTGCACATCATCAGCCTTCACCAAGATCTGATGGTATCCTGACCACAAATCAATCTTTGAGAACACGGATGACCCATGCAACTGATCCATCAAGTCATCAATTTTCGGAAGCGGGTATTTGTTCTTGATGGTTATCTTGTTTAACTATCTGTAGTCCACACACAGACGTGAACTCCCATCCTTCTTCTTCACTAGCAACACTGATGAAGGCGTGACCACCTCCTTAGAAGATCCCCCAAGAAGGATCACTAGAAGCATGTCTAGAGGGGAGTCTTCTATTCCATCACCTTTATCTTTGTTTTGCATTACTTTAGTTTGAATTCCCTAATTTGGTTTCTAGTTGACTTATTTTGGTTGACTTGTTGACTTTGATCCAAAGTTGACCTTTCACCAAGATTAGATTAACTTAAACCAACATACTAATCCTTGTTTGTCTTGTTTTGTAGGTAATTAAGAGAAAGTGGAGTGTAAGATCCACAGAATTTAATTAATTAAATAAATAATTAATTAATAAATGCGGGTAGGTAGTGCATTTATGACACTAAATTCTGTTTTGTATGACGTGGAAAAGTACTAGCTCAAGTGGTTGAGAGTACTTTGTTTGTGTGAGAGGACTTGGGTTCGAGTCTTATGTATGTCAATTGTGTGTTGTTTTAGTTAGGATTGTTTTCATAAAATGTTGGGTCATACTCCGTATAATATAATGCTTGAATTGTATGTGTTAGAAAGAAACATGAGTTGGCCTGATGGTTTAGAATTGATTTGGCTTTGGCATGGTGTGGGTTCGAACCTGTGTGGACTCAAATTTAACTTCTTTTTGCTAAAAAGTTGTGTGGCTGAATATGAATAGGTGAGGAAGATCTTAGGGGGTAGCCAAGAGGGGCTGAAAAAGAAAACAACTAATAATGGGCTTGAATATCAATTAACCCCATCATAAAACCCAATTTCGCTTTTTTGCATTGACCTAGCATTAGGGCCTTTAAAAGGCAAAATTTGAGAGTGGAAAAGGGTTTTGAGAGGCTGTTTTCAGAGAGATCTGTGAGGTGCACGAATTCAAGGTAAAATAGAAAGTTTTGAGAGAATTAGATAGGGGTAAATGAAGTGGTGATAAGGCAAGCCTTGGTGATCATAGGAGTTTCCCCAATTTCAAAAGTTAAGTAAGGAATTTTTCAGGTTAGGGGAGCTGAACCTGTAATATTGTAATTTGTTCTGATTGTATGAGTTTGATGATTTTATGCCTTGGATTTTCAGGTTAATCATGTGAGGAATTGGGGGTTTGGGTGAATTGGCACTATTTGATTGGGATTTCTACCAAATTACATGAACATGATGGGTATTTTGTATGTGAGGGTGCTGCTTTTGTGCAATTTCGGGGTTATGGGTCCCTAATGTGTCTAAAGTATGTTGTTCTGATGTCGCAATGTGATCAAATTGGATTGGTATATTTTGGGAATGTGTTGGATTTCTCGTGCAGAATGTGTGTGTGTGAATCAGTGCCAGAACCTACAATTCTCGCTCAAGCGAGCTAGGCTTGCCTAGGCGAGACATTCAGGGACTCACAAACCTCCCTCTACTCGAGCAGCTCGCTCAGGCGAGAGGATTTGCTTTTGAGCGACAGATCAACTCGCCTAGGCGAGTATGACTCGCCCAAGCGAGAATCCGTGGGTGTCTCGAGTGTGTTGGTTGCGCAACTCGCGTAGGCGAGGTTTGTTTCTTAGGCAAAACCACATCTCGCTCAAGCGAAAGTATCTCGCCTGAGTGAGAGTTCGAAGAGCATTCTGATGGGAGTTTAATTCGCAGCCCAAGCGAGAGAGGAGAGTCTTGGGCGAAACGTGATTTCGCCCAGGCGAGTGGGACTCGCCTAAGCGAGAGTTCGTGGTTGGTTTTATGAATGGTGCTCAGTCAGGCGAGGTAATCTAGCCTAAGCAAGGTGACTGGTATACTTAGGCGAGAGATGAAATGTTAAGACCAGGGAGGGTTGGATGATAGGTTTAGGAGCAAAATATTTGCAGTATTGGATTGATTGGTGTTTGAATGATGATATGGGATCTACAAGGCTCCTAAGATATCTTGATGGTGAGCTTGTTGGTGTTCCATGGGTTGTGGCCCGGAACATATCCTTGAGTTGTGGCTCAGGATAGGGGTTAAGCACGTGGCATTCTATGGGTTGTGGCCCGGAATGACTTCCCTTAAGTTGTGGCTTGGGATAGCGGATGAACACGAGGAACCTTGAGTTATGGCTCGGGTTGGCGAGTGTGTCGGTGTGAGTGTGCTGGTTGTGGCCAGTACGGATGGGTCCCGACGGATTACCCTCCTCAGTGAGTCACTGACGAGTTTAGTAGTTCTGGGACGTTGCGGACTATGTTCGTATTTGGGAACTCCACCTGGCGTTACGGTGTGTGATCCGTAGGTGTGGCAGCAAGGCGCTTTGAGATACTTAATAGGAGATGTAGAAGACTTCTAACATGGTTGTTGCCATGTGAAAGGACTGGAACGAGGTTCCCTGATATACTTTACTATACATGGTGGTGGCCATGTGGTGGGAAGGTAACGACTCTTCCACGAGGTGTATCAATGTACATGGTAGTGGCCATGTATTGGGAATGGGGCAAGCGTTGTGGGAAATGAAAGGATATTATATATGGTTGTGGCCATATGGTATAAAGGAAGCGTTGTGTTCTTGATATAATGTTTATCTATTATACATGTATATGTGTGTTTGGTACATTTTTATGTGTTTCTTCTGTTAGCTCACCCTATCTGCTTGTGTTTGGTGATGATCGTGTATGCGGTACACGTGAGCAGGTGATAATGCAGGTGGAGCTGGTGAGGCTTAGTTGCGGAGAGGGGATGATCATGGGATTTTATTATTATGTTTTTCTTGGTTTTGTATTTTTAAATGATATGTAAACTTTTGAGAGATTGTGGAACATTATTTCACGTTATAAGCTATGAGACAATGTTTATTATACGATGTTAAAAGTTTTAAATTTCCGTGTTTTGGGAAATGAGGTATTATTAATTATTGTGTAATTAATTCTTTATTTTATATTATTAAATTCATAATATCCTGACGGGATGTTACACAGAGCATGGCTAGGTGGCACTTGGTGATTGGAGTACTTGGATGAAGTGGAAGAGAGAGGAAACCAAAAAGTATAAAGCAAAAGCAAAAGTAGACATGTACCTTGTCTCCTTTTGCCTTTGTGGTTTAACTTTTGCCTTTGTGGTTTATACCTTAGAAGGTCACTTGGTCTCCTTCCTCTTTTGGCCTAGAATCCTCATGGGAATGCTTCCATCAATCATCTCCCTTCACTTGGCCAAGACTCACTCTCACATTAGGTTTAGGGTTTGCTAGTTAATCCTTTTTCATGTTTTTGTATTTGCTAAAGGACCTCTATGAACTCCTATTTAAAGGGTGCTCCTTGTCTTGTAAAAGGGTTGAACATTTTGAAGTAAAAACACTCTTGTGTCTCAACCATTTGTGAGAGTTTCCTCCCTAGGGAGTGAATACTTTTAAGCCTTATCTTGCATAGCAAGTGGCGGCACACATCCACTCATCTTCAAGGTTGCCATAGCTTCTAGCCTAGCCTTGTAGTGGCGTGCTTCTCTCATTTTTACCATTTCCTTCCTTTCCATTTTATATTTTCTTCCTCCTTTAATTGTTCTTGGTTTTCTATGGTTTATGTGCTTTTTCCATTTACTTTTTGCTTTAAATCAATCCATCATCTTCTTCTCTTGACCTTTGTGAAAGGAACCTTCACATCTAGATAGCTTACTATCTTAATGTCCAGTGGGGATTTCACTTAGCTTTCTTAATCAACTCACACCATATTCAATAATCTT
>Ga0214545_1004597_pt1 | contig 25686 bp, 9 predicted proteins | sample CNSS4metaG_FD_160064 | JGI IMG/M metagenome (GOLD analysis project Ga0214545, IMG submission 160064) | Root nodule microbial communities from cowpea collected in UCLA plant growth center, Los Angeles, California, USA - CNSS4 | ecosystem: Host-associated > Plants > Roots > Nodule | place: USA... | reverse complement strand
TAATATTTTTTTAGGTTTTTTTTTTTTTTTTTGTATTATTGTTTAGAGTTTATAAAAACTTACTAAAACACATAAGTGAAGCTAGTTTAAGAAGAGAGTGAAGCCAATCAAATTTTATGTTTTTCAATGAATTTCAATCCATCATAAAAAAAAAAAGAAAAAAAAATGTGTTCCTCTGATTTTAGTAGTGAAAGATTGACTAAACAAACACACAGAAACATTGAATGATGAACATATTCAATCAAGTTTCAACTGGTTTTTGAAGTTGAGTATCAAATCCATGATAAGAAGTTTGTGTGATTCCTTGGCCCAAAAAGTTAGAAATGATTATTCTTTGCAGACCAATGAAAATTTCAGAGAACAAACACAACAAGTGGGAAAAAGAATCAATGACTGGTGGATGCATGGACACTTCTTGTGGTCCTCAATTCTCTCTATTCTCTCATTTTCACATCTCCAACTACTCTCCCATTTTCCCACCCTTCAATTCACTTCCTTCCATGCTAATTTAACACCCCCACCAGCTACATAATCAAATTACATAAACTTCTGCAAAAAATTTATTTTGGATCAAACTCAGATACAACATAATCTATGATATTGTTGAGGTTGTCTCTCAAATTTTAAGTTTCATTTCCATAACACATAATATATGCAATAAAATTAGTTAACTCAATCTATTCCTTTGTCATGTGTGAATTCATGTTCTGATCAATAAACAATTAGCATCTTTTGTTCTTTTGTCCGATTGGGTTAATTACAGTAGACATTATTTCATAATTCTGCAACAATTATTTTTGAGATTACAAGGTACAGTTCACCAAGTTCATCAAATTATTTAAAAGGGTCACTGTTACAGTCTACATGATTACAAGGTACACTTTTTGGACCTCTGCTTGTACCAATGTTGTACACAGTTGAATTTGTTGACTCAATTTACTTCAGGGCACTGACCAAAACCAGTGAGAATAGAATAAAACCAATTATGGTTCATAATGTCACCATTTGAGTACAAATTTTTAAGTCAATGCAGGGTCATTTTCACATAAGCTAACTCTAATGAATTCTAAGCAAAAGATGGCTATTGAAAAAGCTTATGATAAGCTCAAAAAGGAATAGTATTCTATTAGAGGTCAACGTTGCAAAACAAACTCTACTAGGTTGATCTTCACTTGTGTAACTTCTTTCTTCAGAATCCTTTAACATCTCTTCCTAATACTTCATGTTTAACAATATTCTGTTTACATATTATCCCTGATGCAGTTAATGATAATCAACGAAACTCTAAGGTTGCTGGTTAAGATATGAAACGAAGAATCAATTCACCAATTGACATAACATGTGGTACACTGATGCAAGAAGTTTAAAGCAGATTGCAAAAGAAAAATGGCATTAACTGGTGATTCAGTCAGATAACACTAGTCATTCAGAGATATTCAACATAGTGTAACCTTCTTACAAGCCAAAAGTCAATGGCTAAAGTTTTAATAGTTTTAAGTCAGTCACTGCTGTTTTTATGCCAAAACAAATAACAGAAGCACAAGCAGCATTTACACATTTCCAACACCAAAGAGGCATTTTTTGACTTTGACCTTAGGTGTCTGCTAAATTTTATTTATGTAGCCAGCTAAATACTTAGCTCAGCTCAAAGCATCCATCCAGGGATAAAACCGTTCACTTGTTGAACTTGTTGAGCTTGAGTTGTAGCAGTTAACTGATCTGAGGCTTCAGGGTTGTACCTGTAGTCAGAACTGCATCAAGGAACACACATTAAAATACAATTCAAAATCACCCTCTGCATAAAAATACATGAAAAATGATTGTATATTATATACCCTATCTGCAATGTAGGGTTGCACTCCAATGGCTGGAAGAAGCCTTGAGAATGAGCATTCTGAGTAGCATAAGACATACTTTGATCACCAGCTTCCCATGTTTGCCTATACTGGTTTCTTGAATTGATTTCATCCAGCTGCCAACATAGTAATCATGAACCAATTCATCATTAGCAAAAGATACAATGTTACCACTTTCATCAAACACTTCTGAATAGAGTTTCCATATTGTAAAATATTAAAGGTACAATGCACAATCACATTATGAGACAGAACGACAAGAACATTATGGATAGTGTTTAATGTTTTTACCTTCATGGTCAAAGCTCTGTTTGCTTCTACCAACATCTGCTCCTGTAAGCAAACAATAGCTTGAAAGTGTTAGCCAAACATAAATTTTGATTTTCCTATGACTATGCTAACACCATATATATACCTTATTTTGAAGATCAGCTAACTGGTCCAGCATGAATTGAGTCTGCAAAATATAGTGTGAGAAAATTACTAATCTGCTTTTCAGAATGGAACATCAGAGTTTCATATATAACATGTCCCAAGTTTACATTTGTAGAACATAAAAGGTTGTATTTTTATTACCTTTGTCGACCTCACTTGCTTGAGAGATGAATCTAGCTGCCTCTCAAGCTGCTCAAGTTCTTTGGTATTTAATGGGCCCAAGTCTTCACCTAGAAGGTTTCTGCAGCATGGAACAAGAACATGGTCTTAATCGAAACACTACTGATGCAAATGCTAAACCTCTTTTGAAAAATTTAATAATGATGACTAAGTGAATGGAAGAAAATTTAATATAGGTTTTCTTAGTACTAAATTTGAAAGGAGTTTTACAAAATACTTTCACATGAAATTCACCTTTGGGTCCTCTGAAGAGATTCAAATCTTCCTTTCAGCTTCAAGTACTCACGATAGCTGCTCTGCTACAAAAGCAAATGACAAATGAAGAATAACAAAGTGCCTTTAACGGAAAACATAATATATATTTTAATGTTAGCAATCAAAGTTCAAGCTATTAACAAGATTGTTTCCTAAGTGAAAATCTCGAGATGTTATTTCTGTAATCATTCTATAACAACGGTAATTTGAAGTTTCTTCATACTGTTAACAACAGCAATAGACATATATATTATTTAGTAAATTTAGTACATAATTTTACAAAAATAGTCTCTTTCTTGAAAAATACATTACTTTTATATGCAATAAATGCAAATATTCTCTCAAATGTTTATAAACAAATTAAGAAAAAACTTATTAATACTTTAATATTTTCTTCAAAACAACGACTTTTTCATACCTCAAGTTCTTTGGCAGGTTTGCTGACTTCAACTGCACCATAGCTGCACTTTTGGTACCTTTCAAGTGTTTTGAGCATGCTGCAGATTCAATAAAAAAAGAAAGGAAGAACTAGTAAAAATGATGTTCCAAAATAATACAACACTACTTACACTATAGCATCATGAGCATAAATATTATATTATTCATCTAGATCACACTTACCTTTGATGTTCCAAAATGAATAAAATGTGAGAAAATTTTAATCATATATCTATCATAAAAACAAATAAAATGGCTTCAAATTATAAAGTAAAAAGCTACAATTTTCTTACTACTTTCCTAAACTAATACACGAAGTAGTTGATAACAAAATGCAACATAATAAGGCTGCAGAAAATATTATGTAATTATATCAGGACCTTCATTTCTAGGGCATAATCTCACTGCAAAATTTCCATTATGAGATACAAAATTGTACGCGAAATTGAGTATAATCTGTTGATGAAAAAAAAAAAAGTTTCCGTATAATAAGCACTATTTTCCCTGAATTGATTCACTTGATCTTTGTAGCAATATAATGGGTAGTTAGAATATCAGACTATAGTCAGAGCATAGAACAAAAGGACATCAAGATCTATGAAAAGGTACTTTTATGGGTAACTTTATAAAAAAAATAAGATAAATATAAAACTCATGATTTTTTTTTTAAAGTATAATTTACTCAATTTAATGGTCAACATGCTTAAATAAGAGAGAATACACCTTTAAAGTGCTAGACATGATGAATTAATAATATTTAAACCTTGTAGTTACAGTTAAATTAAACCCAAATTCATGCATGCACCTGCATTTCTTAATGAAAACACATTTGTGCATGGGGTTGTGTCATAACATAATAAAAGCATAAATAGCATCATTTATACAACAGCTACTCTTGGATAGCATAAAAATAATTTGAATAAAAAAATGTATTGTAATATTACACTGAATTAGTCTCTAATTGCTAATAAATAGGGTTATATCCAAAGTTATGAACCCTTTTTTCTTTGGTGAATTTTATTTTTGTCAAACACTGAATCCTTCAAGCTTTAATGGCAGTGAAGCAATATAATCACATTGATGACAAAAACAACCTTTAAAATCAATCTGTTGTGCATATAAATAATCTGATACTATATATGAAAAGGCACACGTTTTTGTGAGAATTTATTTCAATAACAAATTCATTCTTAATGTCTAATTCCCCACTAGAGGATAGAGAAATCCACAAAAATCAAGAGAAGCCATCAATAACATGGTTTAATTCGTTGTCATTAAATGTTCAACATAAAAACTTTCTCAGCATTGAACTTCAATGAGATACACTCATAAAACCTCACCACTAATAAATTCATTAGTTAAGTACTTTGCTTTTATAGTGAGGTATAACACAAATCTGTAGGATGACACACAATCAAATTTCAACTAAAATAAAGTGAAGAAAAAAAAATAGAAATTTTACATCGAAAATACTAAAATGATTTTGTATATATTATTTATATTATGTGGTTATGTAGATATATAGATAGATATAATGATAAAGTTCAGCTTTATTAAGAAAAAAAAAAAACTATTAAATGCAGCAATTTCAGGGAAAAGGTCACCGTACACTGATAATAAACAGTGGTAAGGTGATGAAATAAAACATCTTTTATTGGTTTCCAAATTTCGAACTATTTGTTTTAGAGTGAAGAAATAGTGTTTATTTGTTTTTGGTGCAGCACACTACATGCTTACATTCTGTCCTTTGTTTCATTGGACTTAAGATGTGTTCAAGCTGTCATAGAACTTCATTTCAGGACAATCAAGTACTCCTGCTAATACATCTTCGTCATACATAGATATAACCAAACTTTTAAGGAAAAAAAAACCAAGAAAACAAACAAAATCAGCTTAATATGAAAAAACACAGATCCATTAGCCTTCTCAGTGAACAAAAAGAGTCCAAGCAGGAAAAGAAATTTCATTGAATTATGCAGAAACCCCTGAAAGCATGTGGGGGAAGAGAGAACACAAAATCCACCAAAATTTTCCGTACAGGAAAACAAAACATCACTTATTTTTCAGATCATGAACCGCATCACCAGATCTCACAACCTTACATTCAAAAGACCAAACCAGAGCTGAAATATTCATTAATTTCTTCAACTCCATAGGAAACAGATAAGAAAAGAAAAAGGTAGGAAAGAGAAATATGAAAGTTCTTCTCAGGCCACAGAATCCACAAACTAAGAAATGAGATTCAAGCAGTTATGATGAATATTAAAAAAACGAAAACAATCTTACATATACTTGCAGATACAAACACAGATACATAAAAGAAAGATGAAAGCCATTAATGATTTTATGAGCTCAGAAAAGAAAAAAAAGAAAAAACAACATACCTTGAACTGCTGCAAAATTCATAAAGCTTGCCACGGGTGGAAAAGATGATAAGGGCAACCTCAGCATCACAAAGAACAGAAAGTTCATAGGCTTTCTTGAGAAGGCCATTTCTCCTCTTTGCAAACGTTACCTGTCTGTTTATCTTGTTCTCTATCCTTTTGAGTTCCACTCTTCCCCTCCCCATGTTTTCCCACTTAATTCTTATCAATATTAATACTATTATTGTGTTATTCTATTCCCCACTCTTATTCAAAATTTACCCTTTTCTTATTTATTTCTTTATTTCTTCTTTCATACGTACAGTTTCTATTTTTTTCCACCCCTTCCTTCTCTTAGGTACCTGTTGAACCTTCTTTTCTGGGTCAGTACCCAAGTGCAGCCAAATTTGTGAAAAACAAGAGAGAGTTCTCAAGTTCAAAACTTGGAACCCTAGAGAGAGAGAAGAAAAATCAAGAGAGAGAAAGATCACAAAGCTAACAACAACAGCAACAACACAATAGTTCTAAGTGTTTATCTCTCTTTGCTAACTCATCATTTTCATCCTCAAATGTTCTCTTTTTTTTTCTTTTCTCTTTTATCTTCTTCCAATCTCCACCATAAAATGGAGTGCAGCTTAGGGTTGGTCTGAGTTTCCTGTTTCATACAAGTTTCTTTTTATCGTGCTTTACTCGGCTGAGGTATTTTTGGCAAAAACAATTTCCTCATTCGCGCCTGCTTCGCGTGTAAAACACGCGCCTTTTGGCTCCGTCTTGCTGCAAAGCCGCGTGTTCCTCACGGGCGCGTTGCGACAGCTGTCGTAGGTGTGCGTTGTTATTAAGAAAATGTGTAATTTTTTCATTGTATTAACTTAAGTAGAGCAGAGCAAGAACGTCGTCAGATACCTTAAAGTGGACCCTCCACGTGTCAACTTATCAGTGGCTTCCGATTTCTAGCATGCAAAATGGGAATTAGTATTCAGATATAGGCTGGGATGATGATGATAATAATAATATTATAATCAGATTAATATTAGGTAGATAATTATACTGCATATTAATAACATTTTTTTGGGACTTTTTATAGATGTTTTGTAAAATGTTATAAAAATTATAAAAATATTTAGAAAATTCAATTCTGTAGTTTTTATAGAAAACTTTAAAAAGTATATAATAATGTAATGCAATTTTGGTTTCTATTGAATTAAATCAAAACCAGATTTACGATTCATGTTTAAATTGTAATTATTTTAAATAGCTTATTTTTGACAAAAATTTCAAAAATTAACACACAATAATAGATGAAATTGTTCCAATAGTAGTTTTTAAGAAGTTACTTTTTATTTCTAACTTTAATAATATAGTACCAGATCATTTATTTTATATTATATATACAATTTTATTGAATTTTAAAATATCACTATTTTTTTTGTTAAAAATCTAAGAACGGGTTAACAAATATAAATAAAGTATAAAATAGACTGTCATATATATTAACTATTTTTTCTATACCTTTTATCTTACAGTTTAATGAAAATGATCAGAAGTTTATACTTGTTAGTCAAAAGGGATAAGAATATGGCCCTTAACTAGTACTTGACTTCATCAAAATATTTGTCTCTCCAAATATGTTAATTTTTTTTTTTTAAGTATTTAGAAGTTAGTTTAAAAATCATTTTTACTCCTAAACAAGGAATGTATTTCTTTTAACTTCTTTTTATTTAGAGTTTGAAATGTGTACGGAAAACTTTACAAGTATTCTTAATTTTAATTTAAAGATAATCTGAATAATTTGTTTTAGGTTAAATTTGATTGTTTTAGTTTCTTTTATTTATATTATTCAAATGCACTTGTAAAAATAGTTTTTAATCACTATTTTATTTGTCTCTCAACTTTAATAATTAATGACTCATTTTTTTCTAAAAAGTTACTTCTACGTAAAATTAATTCGATAAAGTTATATAACTTCAATTTTATTAAAAAGCATAATTGATTATGTTTAAATATAAATACTCTCTTCTGTAAGTGTTTGATAAAAGGTTTGATAGAAAATGTTTCATTATGCTTGGGGAAAAGAATCAAAACATTCCAAGATAATGAAAGCTTGAATACAAAGACATTTAAGCAAGGTCCAAATATGTGTTTACAAGAGTCGACAAACTAACATAACGTCTAACAGATTAATTAGATACATTTTAACAGAAAAAACAAAACATATCACCTCCCTAAAGCAGGTGAGCATAGATATTATGAATGCACAACTTGGAGATGACAAAATTGAAGGCAAAATGATGAAAGACTTTGGTAAATACATTAGTTAGCTGACTTGTTGAAGGAACATGTATGAGTCTTATAAGATCATCTTGTATCTTTTGCCGAATGATACGACAATCAATCTTAGATACTATTTATGAGATACTATTTCCAGCAAGAATAACATCATCAACATAAAGCAATAGAATGTCAATCATAGAATCATATATGTTCACAAAAAGAGAGTGGTCAATAGTACTATGCTTATACCCCAGATGAAGAAGTTCAGATGTCAGCTTTTGATTCCAATTTCTACTTGCTTATTTCTAGTCGTACAGGGATTTATAAAACTTACAAACAAGTTTTGGGTGAGAAAAAGAAAGACCTAAAGAGGCTTCATATAGATTTCTTCACGCAAATCCCTATGGAAAAAGGCATTATCAACATCCAATTGGTGTCCAATCCAATTATTTGCATTGGTCAAAGCTATAATAAGACATATAATGGGCAGTTTCACAACGGGTGAGAAGGTTCCAAAGTAATCAACATCTTCAATTTGGGTAAAACCCTTAGCCACTAGATATGATTTGAATCTATCAATCGAGCCATCTGCTTAGTGTTTGATCTTGTAAACTCATTCGTAGCCTATTAAGAGTTCTTGCCAGAAGGAAGATCAACTAATGTCCAAGTATCTCTTTTATCAAGAACTTGAAGTTAGAATCTATATATTGTTGCCAACAATGAGACTAATTACCTTCTTTAAAGGAAGAGGGTTCAACTTGTGCAAAAATGTTATGACAAAAAGAAGTATGGTTAGAATAACAATTATTTTAGGAAAGAAACAAATGCAAGTGATATGGAGTGGAAAACTGAGATTGAGAGCTAGAAGCAGAACCATGGTAATATTGGTCCAACTATTGAGGCTTGTTTCAAACTCGATGAGAAGTTCTAGGAGCAGAACTAGTAGCTCTAGTATTGTCAAAATCAGTGTGAGAATTGTCATGAGATTCTTGTGTAGGATATGTGACAATTGAAATTGGCCAAGAAGGAAAATTGAAAGCAATAATGCCATATGATTGATCAAGAACACTATTCTAACTTGGAGAATCTTCTTGTAAAAGAGAATAAGGAAAAATATCTTCATGAAAAATAACATTTCTCGAAACAATAATGGATTTTGATTAAATATCATACAAAACATAGCTCTCGATTCTATATTGATAACCGAGAAAAATGCACTTTAAACTTATGGAATCAAGTATAGTTCTACTGGTAGTAGTCGAGCTAGCATAAGAAAGGCAACCAAAGACTTTTAGATGAGAAAAATGAGGGTAAAAAAGTTCATACGGAGATTTATTATGCAAAAAAAAAAAAGTTATGGAGTCTATTTATAATATGAACAACAACTTTGAGAGAATAAGACCAAAATATATTTGTGACTTCTGTTTGAAAAAGAAGAGCTCTACAAATATTTAACAGGTGTTGATGTTTCCTCTCAACAATCTCATTTTGTTGAGGGGTTGTAACACGATAAGTTTTCAACCTTCATCTTATTCACGACCTTCTGATAACACAAGTTGTACTTCTAATGTTGAAAATGTCTTGGTTATGTAAATAAACTTTATTATGCATAGGGATGTTAACGGGCGGGTAGAATATGAGTAGTGGCTCCCATGTACCTTACTTGCTGCATAAATATATGCCACTTACCCGTCCCCATATCCGTGCGAGTATCCATTATGTACTCGTATATTTTTTTAATACCCACGGGTACCTGTCGGTATTTTAAGAAAATAAAACAAAATATTTAACAACATATTTTAACCATAAATTCAAATAAAATACAATACATAATATTCATAAATTTCAAACAAAGTCCAAACAATCCATTTAAATAGTGTTAAATGACACTTTACAAAGGAATGACGATTTTTTGAAGACCAATTGATAAAAAATAACTCATTCAAAATCAATATATTAATATTTTAATCATTTTTTTAATTTAAATTATAGTATAGCGGATACGGGTATCCACGGGTACAAATACTATGATACCCTTACCCGCTCATGTTAACATGTAAGTATAAAAAATATTCGTACCCGTTATCCGCGCGAATATCCATTTATAATATATATTTCTTACCCACTGAGAGTTTTGTCCACAAATACCTGAGGGTACAAATTTTTTTTACATCCCTAACTATGCATTTAATATACCACCAATGTTAGAAATATCCTACTAACTTAAGAGTAAGAATATTTTTACATATACATTCATTCTTTCTTTTTTTTTCATAATTAAGTACATAGTTGAACAATATTACAATACAAAAATTAAGGAACAAGAAACAAAAAAAAAAAATTGTAAAGGTCTTGTGAACATTGTTGGGTCACTTATAATATTATTTTTCACTTTCTTTTTGGAGATTTTAAGCATATATTTGATTTCAAAATAGCTAATGGACCATAATCCAACCTACGTTTTAAGACCATCGAGGATCCAATGGTTTTAATAGGGATCTATTAAATATTTATAAGTATTTTAATTTTTTTTCTTAGTTATATCTTCATCTTTCAACAATTGTATTAATATAAAATAAAGAAAATATTAATAGGATAATAATATACTTTTGTTTTTTAAAATTGTGGAGTTTGTACGAATTATGCATGGCAAGTGATCAATAAAGCTAAGGCCATTGATGGTTCTTAATAGGTTTAATTAGTATACTATAAGAAAATATTTTATTAATAATTAATTTTAATGACTAAAAGTTGTTATTACAGTGATCAATTTAGACACCAATTTACAAAATAAAAATTATTGGTTACTAAAACAGTTACTATTATGAATAAAAAGTTATAATTGGTCTCTAAATTGGTTTTTAAACTTTTGCTACCAAGGTTTTAGCTACTAAGGAAATTGGTAACTAAATATTAGCTACTATAAGATTTTTTCTACCAAAGGAATTGGTTTCTAAATTAGTCTTTAATTAATTAGTGACCAATTTAGGGACCAATTATAATTTTTTATTCATAGTAGTAAATATTTTAGTAACCAATACTTTTTTATTTCGTAAATTGGTATTTAAATTGGTTACTAGAGTGATTGAAAATTTTGGGTCACTAAAATTGGTTGTTAAATGAGACATTTTCTTGTAGTGGTAATTTGGTCCTTACATTTAGGCCTTTGATTTATTTTGATCCTTACATTTATTTTTGACTTAATTTAGTTCCTAATTTCGTAAGAAGGCTTAATGTGATATCTTCCGTTAAACTGACCTTAACATCATTTGAAAGTATTATGTGTTAAAATCTAGGTCTCTCATTTGTTGAAATTTAGGTCATCTTATATCCTAGAACTCATATGATTTTGACACGTGTCACAAGTAAAAAATAACCAAGATTTTGACACTTGATAGATTCAGACTTTGACACATGAAGGACCCAGATTTTGACATGTGGCACTTTCAAACAACTTTAATGTCAATTTAACGAAAGTGACTATATTGAGATTTTTTACATAAGAAATGTTTTAAGTTTTTTTTTTTTATAAAATAAGACTAAATTGAGTAATATATATATATATATATATATATATATATATATATATATATAAAAAAAAAAAATAAATAGAACTAAATATCATATTACTAACTAAGCCAACTGAGTATTTATCATGAAAAAGTATGAAAATAAAGAAAACAGAGAAAAATAAAAATCTAATGTAATATAAACATAAAAGCAAAATTTATTATATATTTCAAACCTTTTCCACTAATTAGAAGACATTTGCATGAAGATTAATATGATAATCAATGAACAAAGACATTATCAAATCTTAATATTTTATTCATAGTAATTATTTTTAAATTTAATAACATAATTTTAAAATAAATTAAATTAATATAAATTTTACAATTTTATTATTTGATTTAGTTTAATATATTTCCATTTTAAAATATAAATTTTATTTATAGAAATTTAATTATTATTTTTTAATTTTAAATTTATTTGAATTCTAATTTATTTTTTTATTAAGTTCTTTTAAAAATTGTATTTTATAAAACTATTAATATAAAAATATTACATTATTACATTAATTAAATCATCCACAAACTTTTCTTTTATTTTCCTTCACTTTTCAATTACTTTTCTCTCAATAACACAACTTTAAGTGTAATTTCAAAATTTGATATGTAGAATATTTGATAAAGAATAATTTTTAATTAATTATTTAATGAATATTGCATTTAAATTTTATAGTATGATTACACTAAATTAACTAAATTAACATATTTTTTAGATGTTCGTGTGTTTTTATTACTAATCAATATCATGACCTTTAATAAATTTAAATTTGATTTTCTCAATAATAGTCTAATAAGGGTCATTGGGATTGCATTACAAGAAAACAACAATTTAGAATTCATCAAAAGGAACTCAAAAATCGAAAAATTGACTTCATAATGTCTTTAAAACGTTGCAACTCACTGTGACGCACAATCTAGGAAGATATGAAAAACTAGTCAACCATAAGTAGACATCAGGGTGTTGACTAAGTCGTCTCTAAGACCGACACTACAATAAATAATGTTTATTTAGAGTTGACTAAACTCTTACTAAGGCTGACTCTAATACCAAAAAATTGTGTTGTCTTGGTCATCATTATTGGTGTGCCAACTTTAAAATTATTTTTTGGGTTAGAGTCGGGCCTAGTCGACGCTAAGGTCACGCTAGCTATATGTAGTCTACCCAAACACTTTGTTTGATGAATTTGCACATGTTGTTTAACATGATGCCTCACAAAGTACAAACATAAATACATTCAATCATAATTATTTCCAACTTCAATCATAATTACTATCAACTTCAATCAGAATTGAGAATTGAGCATCAAATTATAATATATAACATTGAAGTTGTAAATATCACAATAATAAAGGAAGCAAACATTTGTCAACAGAGTGATTACAATCTAGTTCTAATTTTTATTACAATGTTCACTATCAAACTACTAAAGGTTAAATATAGTACACCCAACTTGAGTCTAAGGTCAAAGGCATAGAGGGCATGAAGATGTTCAGTCAATCATAATTGAATAAAAACATTAAAATCAAAATAATATATAAACATGTGAAGCTTAAAAATAGTATATACCATATAATTGAACAAAACAAATTACTTAAAAGGCAATACCAAAAAGTCATGTTAAAGGTAGGGGTTGATTATCCAAGTCTTCATCATAATGAAGATACACTTGACTGGTACCCGTGGACATGTTTGTAGTCTGTCTTTCCAAGAACAAGGCTAATTGTGGCACATCAACTTCATTTCATCTTACATCATAACATGGTTTCTTTTTGTTTCAGCTAAGTTCTTTGCATTTGCTTTAGATCTCATATTGGCTTGTCTTACCTCTTCTAGAAGTTTTTTGATCTATCTGATATACATGTTCCTCTGTTTATTGAAATGTGTGGACTAATAAAGAAGGTTGAGTAAGGGATATAATACCGTGATAAATGTTGGTACCCAAGTCATCACTACCATAAGCAATTGTTGAAATTTTTTTTTGAGAATAAAATCTTAATAAAATTATAAGTATTGATCAATAATAATCGTAAGAGTGATCACACTTAGAAGTTTTCAAATTGTAAACATCTAAAATAAAATAGAACTCAAGCCACACGCAACAAACTTAAAATAAAATTAATAATTCAACCCACTTTGGTACCTAGGACAAGTCAACCGTACCTTGACTAATTGTAATATTTTTCTTTGTATTTTCTTACAAGATAAAATGCAATGAATTTAATGTTTAAAAATGAAAATAAATGAGAAATAAACTTGTACCGTTTATCTTTCAAGATACCACCCGTATTTCTATTTCGTTTGAATCGGATAAGATCATAATTAATAATGATTAAATCCTCTAAGATATTAATGCATTTTAATTAAACCCATTCAAACTTTACTCCAACTATGTTCTTTAACTTATCAAACACGCATCATGCAAATTTATCTAACCCAATTTCGGACACATTAACATTTATTCAAATTAAGTATTATATTTATCTTTATCATGATAAAAAGTAATTGATCTTGATGATAATATTTGAATTGACTTGAGATAAGAATAATTACTAAATAAACACAACATTACATTTTTAGAGTTATGCTCTTCTAAAATTTACTAATTTACAATGAATAAAATTAATTAAATTAAACCAGCTTGTGTAACTTGAACCAAGAATGCCACATGACACCAAAATGTTATGAGTGTAATTTGTTTGGTATAGCTTAGGGTTTCAAAAGTAGGCATTAGAGAAATTGTTTTGGAAAACCTAAACCTCTTACCCTATGAAGAAATGTGGAATTTGGAGGTAATGAGAAGCCAAAAATGAAAGGTGACTTAGGTTAATTTGGTTGCAAAAAACACCCAAAGTCAAATGAGAAAATTAATTGCACACAGCTAGGTATACCAAAGATGGGAACTCATGTTTGAAGTGGTAGGGTCCCAAATTCCAAATATGGAAAAAGAAGATGGTTTTGTTTTATCAAATTAAAATCCACCTATATCCAACTAACTTTCTTAAATGTGCTGCATATTTTTTTGTGGCCTCAGAAAGATTCTCAATATGCTTATCCCTTCTTTTAATTTTCTTTATTTTCTTTTTTTAAATTACAAAAATTTTATAGCTCCTGCCTTTTGTCAACACTAAGGTTCAAAAAAGAAAGTCATAATTTTTTGTATATATACACTCACATGTCTATATATAGGAAATTGTATGTGTGATGATTCCGTTTCCTTCTGTGCTTGATTTTTAGAACATAAAAAATGGGTTAAGATGGGTTTAGGATTTGACCTGTCATACCAATTACTTCGTTAACTTTTTTAAGAAAAAATATGTTTTTTTTTAGCTTTATAATATATTAAAAATATTTTCAATCATGCAAATATTATTTTAAGTGTTAAATTTATTAATAATTAAAATAATTATTATTTTTAAATATTAAATTAGGCATTTGTTATAATCAATAATTGAAATGTAATAAATTTAATGTTTATTATTTAAAATCTAATATTATTATACATTTTATCATTTGAATATTATTACATTACAAAAAATTCTAGTTTTTTTAATTAGTTATTTTTATTTTAATTCAAAGAATAGATGGGTGTAACATTAAAAACTGCTACATTTATTTATTATATATACCTATACTTCATGCTCTAAGAAATATAATTTCCATTTTGTAGTAATTTGCGTATAAAACCTTACATATTTGTGTAAGATCATGTTTGTGCAATTTACGTATACATATAATATAAAACCTTTTGTCACACTTAAATCAATACAAATCGTGCAATAAAATATAACCTAATAATGCAGAAACTTAACTTACATGATAAATAACAATAATTTATTCAACTCAAGTACTTATCCATTAATATAAAATTTAAAGGCCCTCTCACAAGTCAGGAAACATTTATGGTAACGGTTGTTTTGTTCATTTTGTTTCAGTTTCACAAGCACAACATATCTAGACGAGATATTTTAGCTTCAGTTATGAATAGAAGTATAAACCTTAATATTAGACTTCGGTTCATAATCGAAACATAAACCTATAACAAAAAAAAATTGAAAATTAGGGTTTGCATGCTTTAATAAGGACAAAAGTTTGAAAGTGGTAGATACTTCACATTTGCAAGTGCAAAATGATTTACCTTCTCAATACAATAATGTTCTCCTTCACCAAAACACGTAACATGTCAAAATGATTAACAAATGAAAAAATAAATAAAAAGGAAATTGTGTTTGTAATATATAGTGTTATCTTGTTTATTAATAAAAAAGGTAACCACAAAATCGCATATACTTTCAAAAATAACATAAAAAAAAGCAATACATCTTCCTTAAGCATGCAACCTCTCACATATAAATAAGTTAAGAAAAGTTAAAGAGAAACTTACTTTAAATAAAAAATTTGTTGTATTGATATCTTATACACTTTATTAATTTTACTATGATAGGTTTAGGTCTTGAAAAGAATAAATGCTCAACTCACAATCTTAAATAGAAGGTAGAGGAAATGGATTCTAGAAGAATTATAAATTTTTCTAATATCAAGTTAAAAAATTTATGTTTTTCTATTGAAAACACTAACACAAAAAGGACTTATAACGTCATCAGTTTAACGTCAGTCAATTAAAAGTCAGATGTCAAAAATGATCGGTGACATTTTTATAATTAAAAGGAAAAGATTGACGTCGGCCCCTTAAGGAAGGGACGTCTTTACTGAATTTGACATCGACTTTTTACATACCCCGCATTAAGGGATGTTAGTTTCTCCCACCCTGACGTAAAAAAATGTTGGACTTGTCTACCCGACGTAAAAAAAACGTCAGATTCTGCTTCCCCTGACGTCAAAGGACGTCAATTTTTGGTTGCCCTGACGTCGATCGAAGTACAAGGACTGTGCCAACCACACTATTCTTGCGCGCTTTCATTAACTTCTTGGCAAATCAGAGCTTTCGTTAACGGCGATTGAGAGGACGAACAAAGGTTAGTTTTTCCCATGAAATTCAAATGCACGTTTGCGGTTGAACTCTCTGTTAAGAATTCAAGTGTGAGTTTAAATCCCACATTGGCTAGAAATGAGAGAGTAGAGCACTATATAAGGATAAAGACTCATAAACCCATTGTCTTAAGGTTTTGGGTTGAGAGTAGTGTCAATGTCTTATGTGGTTGGACTCAGGTCTCATTAGTGTTATATCTCCCTAGTGAAACTCCCCTCTATAAACCTGACAAGTGGTATCAAAGCTGATGGTTAAAACTGGCTTAGACGAGTGCAATATGGTCCTTGTATCAAAAGTCTTCCTGCCAAGGATTCCAAGTAAGTGTGTCCCGTTAAGAAGTACAACGGTACAGAAAAGGCAAAAAAGGAGTACTCATGGAAGAATCCAAGTGTGAGTCTAAGTCCCACATTGGCTAGAAATGAGAGAGTAGAGCACTATATAAGGATAAAGACCCATAAACCCTTTACCTTAAGGTTTTGGGTTGAGAGTGGTGTCAATGTCTTATGTGGTTGGGCTCAGATCTCATTGGTATTGTATTTTCCCAATGAAACCTCCTCTATAGACCTAACACTCTCATGGGCTTTATTTGAGTTTTGATGGATTAGTTTTCCCTTTTTTGTGTTGTAGCAGTGTGCGAGGCGGCAAAGTGTGAAGCGGCGCGCGTGGTGGAGGTGTAGTCCTGATCGGCGTTTCACGGTTGTGCGTTCTTGCAGGTTTTTGGTCTCGCATTTGGTGTTGTGCAGGTGCGTTCGAGATGTGCTACACCGTGGATGGTTGACGACGATGTGATTCTGCGTGATCTACTATTTCAATGTGATGCGGTGGTTGTTATTTTTTGTGTGTTGAGGGTTCGATTTCAATGGAAGATTGCAGGTGGTTAATGCACAACGACTCCTTCGTCAATGGTGTAGGAATGGTGACTCAAAGGTGCTGCCATGGTGTTTTTGTTCATCTAGGGTTTCTAATTTGGGAGAAGAGAATAGTGGCGTAGCACAATCTTGTTGAGCAACTTGTTAGTGCAAGGGACGTCGGATAGTAAAAGTCATACGTCAATTTTAAGGTCACCTGATACAACGTTGGGGTGCAGGGAAACGTCTAAAACAAAAAAATGACAGACATTAAAAGTTTTTTTCATGTTAGTGTAAGTTTTTAAATTAAACTGATAAATATTCCTATTTTGTCATATTAAAAGCTTTTGTCCCAAATTTTAATCCAATGGTTAGATAGATAAAACTTACTCCACGAAGAAAATAGTGAAATGTAAAGTTTATGGAGATCTAATACCAATTTGGATCTCATACAATTAAATTCCCAAGTCTATATATTACATATTTACAATATTTAAAAAATATTACGTAATTATAATTATCAAAATGATTAATTATATGCTGGTTAATAAATTGTATATTTTTTTCTTGTAGTTTTCCTTATCTATTAATATTATGTTGCTCAAAACTATGAAGGGATATAATTCAGATTCATTCTTATATTAAGTATCTTTAGACTAATTAATTAATTATGTACACATTTGTTAAAAAAAGTATGTATACATTCAAAAGCATCATCATACAAAGTCTTGTTTTCAACAAGATTATGACTAAGATTTTGTTTAGCATATTAAATTAGGATTGCATCTCAAACTCTAATTTTTTTAATCATAGTTATTTTTTGAGTCAAGTTGTTGAATGATTAGTATATACTATAATTTTAAGTTGAGTTTTAATTAGTGAATAAAATTACATTAACTTTAAACAAAAAGTTTAATTGCAATTTACCACTTAAGTGTTATAATTTTTTCAAAATTTCCCTCAATTTAGTAAAAAATAATATAATATTATTTTTGAATTAAGTATATAACATGTAAAAATCATAAATATGTAGGAGATGACATTTTCAGAAGTGTAAGAAAAATCTGTTGAACAGTGTTGTTGGCGTAAGCATGGGTTTATTTATGGTCAACTATGGGTGGCATGGTTCAGAGTGTACAGATAAAGAAAACTGGTACAGTGAGAAATAAAAGGAAGAAAAGCAACGTGTCGATATCTCATTGGCCATACTGCACAGTACCAGGTGACGGAAAGGGGATTGATGGAAAACCCTGCACCATGGAGGACACGTGTCGAATGAGAGATAGGAGCATTGGATTTTCCCGGGTGACCTGCTTCGGACGCGTGCCATAAAAACGAATCTAAAAAAAATACTGTGCACTGATTTGGCACCAAAAACTGGGTACATTCAACTCACAATGTCCAATCATAATTCAGTTATTTTTTTCTTAATTTCTTTTTTAATAAATAAATAAATAACTCTTATGCGTAAATAAAAATGGCATAGGTTCCCTCTATTTTTACTCTAAACGCATGACTCACAACAGTGTTGGAATACTTTATAGATTTTTTATAATTAAGAATTAAATTAAAAGGTAATTAAAATTTTTTAATTTTATATATTATATTGTTTAAAAATATAAGTATTAAACAATATTATAATTTAAGTTATTAAGACTTACTAATTTAATTTTAATTTTTAATTATATTTGAAAATTTAGTATATAAAAATAATAATTAAATTCATTTTTTAATTAAAAATATTATTTAATTTATTAAATATTTACATAATTAAATATTATATATATATATATATACATATATTATTATTAAAAAATAGAATAACAAGATTATAACAAAAATAACATACTAAGTCAACTTAATTTTCATGGAACGAACTAACATTTTTAATCGGCTTTTATTGTAACGAGTTCATTCACTTTAATATATAAAAACTTAGTAAAAATATTTTCTTTTCATTTTTCTTATCATATTATACTTTTCCATATTTTTTCTCTCTTTATATATATATATATATATATATATATATATATATATATATATATATATATATATATATATATATATATATTAAACATCATTTATTATTACGGTGACTACCAATAATTTCTCATAAATGAGATGCTTACATTTGAAATTGCATGATGCAGCAACTAATAAGATAACACATACCCAAACCTTGTTAGTCAAGACTATTCTATTCTAGGCAATTAGGTTTATTCAATTTTATTAATAAATGTGATCATTTTAGACTAAACACTCATAAGAAGAATTAATTCAAATGGAAATTTTCTACTAATAAAATTTAACACATAAGTTTATAATTATATTCCCCATTTTTGTTTGTTAAAAATAAAAGAATGAAGGCTAAAATAAGTTATATTTTTTATATGAACTAAAAATTTAACTATTTTGTAATTTATTTTTAAAACTTACTATATTTTTAATTTCTTAAAATTTTCTCTGTTTTCTCACAGTTTTTTAGACTTGTTATGATTTTTTTTTTTGTCAAATTGCATAATCTAGTAGGTAATTTCATATAAACCAATCTTATACAATCGTAATTTACTTCAATGTAAGTTTTTCATTTTTTTTAAAAAAAATGTCTACTCTTTTTTTCTTTTGGTTCTATTTGTTAATATCAAAGGATCTCAAATAATTATTCAATTGAAAATATTTATGTGTATTGGCATAATTATTTTTTTATATTATCGGATATGTGTTATTGATGTCTTAGCCCCAACCATGATCTATTACTAGAAGCATAGTAAGAAAGATACTAGAAGGGCGAGAAGCTATTGAGTTTAGTGAGTCCAAAATGATGCTTTAATAGACCAAAGAAGATGTCAAGATTTAGGGTAGACTTTCAATTGGGCCTTGTTTTTGGAACCAATAGATTACAATTTAATTTTGGGCCTTGCTTTGCATAATTGGGCTTGTTGTTGGGTTTAGATCATGAGAGATCATATAGGACATCAATTGGGATTCAATTGGCCCAATCAACACCCTAGGTCAGTCACCTAAGCTAGGAGAACTCACATTCATAGTATTTTGCACATGTTGTAAAGCATGGAAGGTGTGAAGCGCCACTTGGCATTTGATCCACCAACAACGTTGCACATTTAGGATGACATGGGGGAATTCAATTTGAATTCTACCTCCCTTTTGATCTTGAATTTGGATAGCTCCAATCTTATAAATAGATGTCTCTACCACCTTGTAAATCATTCATGAAGATAATAAGAAAACTTTATCGAAATCACTTCAGAACTCTCTCTCTCTCTCTCTCTCTCTCTCTCTCTTTGTGAGTCACTTAGGCTAGAGATTCCCTTAGGACTTCCTTTAGCCTCTTTCATCTAGAATTGACCTAACCTTTTTAGAGAGTTACCCTTCTATGCCATACAATACCATTCCACAAGACCAAATCACTCCCCACTACTTTTGCTTTGAAATCTACAAGACTCCCTCCATCAATCTTGAAGTTAGGAGTCATTAGATATAGTTTACAATTTCTAAAAATCTTGATGGTTCTTAGTTCCTTAGTTTTAAAGTTGGGTTATACTAGGGAGAGATATTGTTTAAGGATGAAGAGTTATTGATATTCAAATGATGATTTGTTGGATCTTTCGAGAAAAAATTATTGAAGAGATACATTGCTAGTGAGACATGAGTCCAATCTTTATATAAGGGATTGACATCACTTTTAACTTAAAATCTTAAAGAAATGAATTTATGAGTCCTCATTCATATATGGTAATTAACTTTCTTATTTTTACTAAATGTGAGATTTAGACTCACACTTTGAATACCCAATGTGATTTGGATTACATAATTAATTAAATAGTTAATTCATTTTTTAGTTTATATGTTGGATTATATAATTAATTAAATAGTTAATTCATTTTTTAGTTTATATTTATGTTGTGATTATGACCTTGGCATAATTGCATTTTACCTTAATAGCATATACTACAACAACAATTTAAGGAAACTTGTAATTTTTTCTACACGCATAACTTTATATCCTTTTGTTTTAATTATATTTATTTAGATTAGGGATAGAGTGCACATGTATATAAAAATAAGTTAATAACTTGAGTTTAAATATTTTTAAGATTTAACAATTCGCTTAACATAATTTTATTTTATAATTTAATAAATAAATTAATGGATTGTATTTTAAATATTTTAGATTTTGAGTCCTGAAAAAAAGTCTTCCACTAAGATCAAGAATGGTCTTTAAACTTTTTTTTTTCTCAAAATCCATCAAAATTCTTATTCAAGTTAAAATTGTACCGAACTTCAAAATCCCATAAACCATTAATTATGTACACTAAATTTAAAGCCATAACATTTTTTCTTTATTAATTCAAATTTATCACAATCTGTAAAAGCAACAAGAAAACCATTACAAGTCATATCTACTAAATGAATAATTTTCAACAAGTTTAATCCACAAGACACAAAAATGTTTGAAAAACGCATAAAAAAAAGAATGTTGTTGACATACATTTCTAATAAATATGTATTGTGATATATACAAATTCTTTAGCATTATCCATCACCAAAAATATTATTAACAAACTCTTAAAACAAAATATTATAAAACTCAATATCTTATATATAACAATATGCTATTACATACTAGTTAAACAAAACACCATCAATTCATATATCAAATTCTTTTTTTCTTATCTTACTCTTGCATTACTCATTTTACACTACTTTTATTTCCTTCTTCCTCACTCTTATTTTTTAGTATAAACTAATGTAAAAAATATGAATTTTGTTTTAATTATATATACCCTAAAACATGGAAGTTTTTGTCTTCGCTTACATAGCAGTTCCACCACTAGTAGGGTATGACTAGGGACTATAGTTCCCTATTCTACAGTACATAGAATAGTATCTGCCCCCCATTATGACCTAACAAACCACCACAAAGGTCACTTCCCTTAGGTCCACATCCCATACCAATCTTTCAAAAAAAAAAAAAAATAGCCAAAATCCAATTATACACCTTCAATCTTCAAACCAAAAATAATTACACCACGTGGGGACTCTTGCCATTGCTTTTAGCTCTTTCAGGACCCTCTCTATCTAACACATGGAGTGTGTGGTTTCAAATATGTGTGTGACATAGGACAAATGGAAGGTGAGAACAATCTTATAACTTAGCTTGCACCAATTTGTACCTTATATTCTTAACCCAAATTATACACACATATATGGGAGGGTGGGATGGAATTAATCACACTACTATACAAGATTCTTAAAATTTACAAGAAAATTATTAGACTATTGAATTATTGTTTTATATAACTAAATTGATTATGTCAAATTTTATTAAAATTAAATATTATAGTGATAAAGTTATACATAATTTAATACATCTTAAAAAATTTAATTTATGTAAAATAATATGTTAAAGAAAAGCTCTTGTCTAACTACAACAAATGCAAAACACATGCGCTATACTTGGATAACAATAAATATATATGGTCTTAAACATTTCATGGTATAATTTAATCATTGTAAATGATTATTCTACTATTTTAATCGATCTTAAGAAATAATCTCATAGAAAAATTGTTTACATCAAATATCTCTTAATGAATCATATTTTAATGTTGCATCACGCTTATAATTCTTCTAAAGAGTTTGAATGTCAACTATGCATAGACTATCAATGTTAAGGGTGGATATGGATTAGATATTTAGATATCCACTTCAGATTCAATTTGAATCTAAATATATGGTTCAGATTTTGATCCATATCTACTTTTTTTGAAAAAACAATTTGGATATTTTAAAATATATATTCAAATATTAAGATTAAGTTATTCACATGAAAAGGGAAGTCCATTCATTACTTACTAATTGCAAGAGCATGGGGCGTGAGCTTTAACTCAAAGAAATTATATTGTGGTCATCATCTTGTTAAGAAACCAACTCTTTAAGAAATGAAAAAAAAAATCATTAGTTAATACATATTTAATTATAATATTATTACATAATTTAAACATCAACATACCTTGGTCAACAGATTGAAGCTTTTCAAAATCATAGTCTAACAATGATGGTGAATATGTTGTAATGAATTGACAAAACACGAACAATAAAGCACTTCCTGAGGTGTGTATATTCACTACCCTTAAGGACTTATCCGCGGTGTGTTGCGCAAGTCCCCCAGGATAACACAAGAACTTTTGGATCTTCCGAGGATCTCAGAACTAGCAAGAAAGTACTCTTGAAAGAGTAAATAACCTAGATAGTAGAAGAAAGAAATATGAGAGAGAAGAGAGCTAGAAGAATGAAGGAAAAGATTGAGAGATGGTGTGTTTTGGAGAGCACCAAAACCACCTATTTATAGGTGTGAGTGATGAAAGGTGAAGGGCTGAAATCCATAGCATTTATGGAGAAAAATTCAATGCACGACAATGGTAAAATAATTTCCCTGCAACGTACACAATTGGCAGCCCAACTTTCAAGTTTAAGAATCAAAACGGATGCACCTCTATCATAAACTTGAAATTGTAGCAGAGATAATTATGGCATGCAACATTTAGAATCTTTGCAATAAACAGATTATTTTATAACAATCCCCCACATATTGCAAAAGATAAGAAAAGAAAGAAAGAAGAAATTTTGGGTCTCATAAGACGTAAATGCATCGGAGCTGGTATAGCAAGCTATATGAACCAGTCCTAGACAGGTAAACTTAACACACAATGTAGTTGGTATAGCAAGCTATATGAACCAAAGACACTTGATGTGTGTTAGTGGTTTATCAATCACAATACACCCTCACAATCCTTGTTGTTAACGCTGTGTTGCGCTTACTAGGCCATGCGCGTGCCCGGTGTTCATGAGTGCTCTAGAGATCATGCCAAGATCTCATACAAGTGGCCGCACTTAACACTCATATAGGTGATTTCATCAAGTGTATGCTACAAATCATATACCACCCGTAAGGGATATAAAATCATTAAAACTTTGTTTAAACTAAAATTTCTTATACCACAGCAAATTTTAATTTACAAAGTTTAACCTCTCAATAATGCAGTCTCTAGCACTTTCACATACACCATATGAATGGACATAATTGATTTGAAAATCAATTTAGTGTTATCAAAACTAACAAGTGACATGTTTTTACTCATATGAACCTTATTCATGGGATCCCAATCACAAAGGTTGGGTTACCATCACTTGTTTGTTTGCAAGTGGCTTAAGTCCCATTCCCCTCGATGTTTCTAAAATCATATTTCTTCCTAGGGGTTTTGTCAGGAGATTTGCTAGATTTCGTTCTGACTTCACATAATCAATGGAAATAGTTCCACTCTTTAGCAGCTGCTTAACCATATTATGTCTCAATTGTATATGTCTATTCTTTCCATTATAGTTTTTGGTTTTAGCTATAGCTATTGTCGATTGGCAATCACAATGTATAGATACAGATAGGGTTGGTTTCATTCCTAAAGGAATGTTTGCTAAGAAGTTTTTCAACCACTCAGCCTCACTACCAGCCATTTCGAGAGCAACAAACTCATATTCCATTGTTGATCTTGCAATAATTGTTGGGTTAAATATGTTTTTGCTCCCTCAAGTTTCAGTGAATTTTGGAATTAGTCCCTCATCAAAACTTTATACCAATTTAGTCCTTCATCTTTTAAAATGCATGAATTTAGTCCTTTTAACCAAATTTTGTTAAGTTTATTTGACGTTTCAAGCACATTTCATGATAGTATTTAAGTTAACATTGAAGCAAAAATGTGTCAAACAATGTAAATAATTTAAATACTATCATGAAATACGCTTGAAACGTCAGATAAACTTAACAAAATTTGATTAAAAGGACTAAATTCACGCATTTTGAAAGATGAAGTACTAAATTGGTCAAAAGTTTTGATAAGGGACTAATTCCAAATTTCGCTGAAACTTGAGGGACCAAAAACATATTTAACCCATAATTGTTTGCCTGACTGATCTCCATGTAATCGTACCACCCCCAAGTGTGAATACATAACCACTAGTGGACTTTGTCTCATCTGAATCAGAGATCCAGTTAGCATCACTGTACCCTTCTAGTACAGCGGGAAATCCACTATATTCAATGCCATAATCCATTGAACCTCTTAAGTATCTCATAAGCCTTCCAAGTGCATCCCAATGCTCTTGATTAGGACATTGAGTGTATCTACTTAGCCTACCTACTGCATAAGCAATATCAGGTCTTGAAAAGCTCATTAAGTGCAGTAAGCTCCCAATTATCTGGGCATACTGAGGTTGAGAAATAGATTATCCTCTATTTTTCATTAATTTAGAGTTAGCATCATAAGGGGTACTCACTGGTTTAGAGTCATAATATCCAAACTTCCTAAGAAGTTTCTCAATGTATTGTTCCTGGGATAGTAATATACTATCTCTCTTTCTTATGATTCTAACACCTAAAATCACATTGGCTTCACCCATGTCTTTCA
>Ga0214545_1004595_pt1 | contig 25689 bp, 14 predicted proteins | sample CNSS4metaG_FD_160064 | JGI IMG/M metagenome (GOLD analysis project Ga0214545, IMG submission 160064) | Root nodule microbial communities from cowpea collected in UCLA plant growth center, Los Angeles, California, USA - CNSS4 | ecosystem: Host-associated > Plants > Roots > Nodule | place: USA... | reverse complement strand
ATGCGATTTCAATGAAATGGTTGGTTATATATGTGGTCATGAATTCGGTATGAACAATAATGTTACATTGATGGCATGGTATTGGTATGAGGTGAAGTTCTATATCCCCGAATTGAGAAGAATGGGAAGGTATGAAATCAACATGGAATATGAATGAGGATGGGTTACAAAGGATGACGTGAGGTGTGCTAAATGCATTATCAATATTATTTGCTGATAGTACTTAGTGGTCAGAACGTAATTCTATGGCCCCTATTAGTGGATGTCCATGGTAGTGCCCCATCTATATAACTTGGGTAAAGTAACATATATATATATATATATATATATATATATATATATATATATATATATATATATGTATATTGGACTGTGAAGGATTTCATCTGAAATACTGCTTATCAGATCGGCCATGGTTTAGAATATGAAAAGTGTACACACTTCCTTCAGTTTAACACCTGCTTCAGTTTCTTATTATAGGAACAAGTCACCGCTTACTACCTCCAAGATATTATCAAATATATGTCAAATATTTTGATAATATCTCTAAAATATTGATATTAATACCTAATTACGATATAATAATATTATTATTATACTTTTGATATATATAATAATTAATAATTAATTATTTAGTATATAAAAAATATTATAATATAATAATTGATTATATACTATCTTTAAAACATAATATTTGATTATCGTATCTTAACCAAATATGGTTATCGGTTAATATATTTATTTATTTGTAACTACATTACTGCTCACTTATATATCATACATATTTGTTAAATTATGATTGATTTACTTGAACGTTTTGAGAATCTCTGCATTGTATTTCCCATATTCCGCATTAGATCAATTTAATATGTTATTATCTCTTCTTATATTTGATTTGTTTTGTTATTACTAATTATATATAATCTTCTATTTGTTTTGATTTTAAAATTCAAGTACTTCGTATATTTCTGGTAAAATAAATTAATGATTTTAAAATCTATAAATGTAACAAATTAGAAATTTATAATTTATCTATAATCTATAAATCTAACAAATTAAGAAGCACAAATAATAACTTTTTGACACATAACACTTCCTCATGTTGCATGCTGATATATCACTTAATCATTGAAATAGTTAACTTATTTACATGAGTGGATGAAGCTTGGTACTTCATAGTAAGTTATGAACATCATTATTTAGTGTAGTCAACACTATTTGTTTGAATAATTTAAAACATTAAATAAAATAAAAAGAAATTGATTTAACAAATAATAAAAAGTTTTAAAACCCAAAAAATTATAGCTTTTATCTTTCGTTATTCCTCACATTGATAATATAAAAACATCAAATCAAATTACGAAATTATCAAATAAAATATAAATAAAGAGGAACAATTGTAAATGTTTATTGTGTTCGGATAAATAAATAGCTTTTAAAAAAATTTAAAAAAAGATTTGATTAAATTATGTGATGTCCTAGAAATTTTAATAATTAGGATAATATATAAATATGATTAATTTTAAGTAAAAAATAAAAAGGTTTGGTAGTTATATTTTAAAATATTTATTTTATTTTAATTTCTTTTAAGAAATAAGATTTGGTGAATAATATTTTAGTTACGAAAATATTCAACAATTTTTTTAAGAAATAATATATATTATAAAGTAATACTTCAACGATATTTAAATATAATATATTATGGGAACATAAATACATTATTATATGTATATAGATATAATATATTTTTTTAATAACTCATGAGATATGTGGTAATATTTGTTACAAAAATCTTAACGAGTTTATAATAATATTTTGTGTCTCAAATGTCTTAGGAGTAAAATTGGTTTCTTAGGTTAAATTATAGTCACAAGTAAAGCAAATCGGATGAGTTGAAGCATTCAAATATTTTAGTATTCAAATCCAAAATTTTCAAGTGGTTTTGACATTATTAAAAAAACACATATTTTCAATTAATTCTTTTTTTTTTTAAATTAGAAAATACTTGCAAATTTTGGTATAAAAAATAATTTGTAAGAAATTGCTGCGAATTTTTTTGTAAAATATTTTGTACAAAACATTTTTTGAATAGAACTTTGTAAGAAATACTTGAAATTTTAATATTTTGTAGGAAATAATTATCCACAAAATAATTATCTGCCAAATAAAACTCTTAGAAGAAATGGCAAATAACATAGGATACAATCTATTAAGTGTAGTTTTTGTAACACAGGATACAACTTGCTCGATGTAGGTTTTATAACGTAGGATACAACCTGCTAAGTATTGTTTTTGTAACCCGAGATACAACCTGCCAAATTTAGATTTTGTAATGCGGGATACAACATGCTCAATGTAGTTTTTGTAATGTAGGAGGACTACTCAGTGTAGGTTTTTTTAACACATGATACAGCCTGCTCGGTGTAGTATTTTTAACGCAAGATACAGATTGCTCGGTGTAGTTTTTTTAACATAGGATACAACCTCCTTGGTGCAGCTTTTGTAACGCATGATACAACCTGTTCATTATAGTTTTTGTAATGCATGATGCAACCTGCTAGATGTAGATTTTGTAACACATGATACAGTCTGCTCAATGTAGTTTTTGTAATATTGGATACAACCTCCTTGAAGTAGCTTTTGTAACACAGAATACAACCTGCTTAGTGTACTTTTTGTAATGTAGGACATAGTCTGCTCGATGTAGATTTTGTAACGTATGCTACAACCTTCTCAATGTAATTTTTGTAATGTAGGATCCAGTCTGCTCCCAACCTAACTGGAATTATTTTGTAGTCTTCGAATTCCTTCTCATTTAATTTTACAAGTGAGTCTTCGAATTTCTTCTCACCTACATTTTACAAGTGAATCTTCAGATTTCTTGATTTCTTCTCACTTCCATTTTACAAGTGAGTCTTTGGATTTCTTCTCACTTCCATTTTACAAGTGAGTCTTTGGATTTATTTTATCTGCATTTTACCAGTGAGCCTTTGGATTTCTTCTCACATGCACTTTACATGTGAGTCTTCGGATTTATTCTCACATGCATTATACAAGCGAGTCTTCAGATTTCTTCTCATATATATTTTATAAGTGAGTATTCAGATTTCTTCTCACTTGTATTTTACGAGTGAGTCTTCGATTTCTTCTCACCTGCATCTTACAAACTAGTCTTCAGATTTATTCTCACATGCATTTTATCATTGAGTCTTCGAATTCCTTCTCACCTGCATTTTCTTGGATTTCTTCTCACTAATGTTTTACAAATGAGTCTTCTTATTTTTCTCACCTATGTTTTACAAGTGAATCTTTGAATTTATTCCAACTCTTCATTAGACTCTTCTAAAAAATATCTTATTTATTTTCAGACTCTACATACATATGGAGGCTTGCTTTACTTTTGGAAGATTTTCAAGGAGATTGGTTACTTTTTTTTAGAAGTAGATCCGGTCAGGAAAGAGCTGAAGTCGCAATAATATATCACATTTATTTATTTGTGTACTACACGCTCTATTTTTTTAATTTGTTGAATTATAAAATTATTTGTACCAACTTTTTTATAAACAAAAATGTGTATTAATATATAACTTTTTGTTGCCAAAAAATAGTTTAACAGTACGACAAGGTTAGAATAAGTAGTTAACCTCATTAATCCATATAATATAACGGATTTACTTAGTGCATAAATACTGTCGTTATGAATAACATTTTTTTTTATTTTGATAATAATTACCTCTAAATTGACGTTTTGAAACGTTATCACTAAATATTCTTCTTAGGATCCGACTCAAGGTTAAAGTAAGCGAAACACCAGCTTACGCCTTTAGGAGAAGGTCTCAAATAATTATTTTTACTACTAACTATTAAATTAATTATAAAATTATTTTTAAGAAAAAAAACCTTAATTTTTTTTATTAATATATTTCTATTAAATTAATTATAAAGTTATGTTTAAGAAAAAAGCTTCAAAAAATTATTTTTTTATTAATATAGCTCTATTAAATTAATTATAAGTTGATGTTTTAGAATAAAATTTAATTAAATTATTATTAATGTCTTATAATATTAATTGGTATTAAAAATAATAATTAATTAGATAAAATCCTTATTTAGTAAATTATAATTTTGTTTACCATAGAGAATGATTAATTATCTTTATTCAATTATAATCTGGATTTTATTTTATTTTCTTTTTTTATTCTTTTATATCTCAGTAACTTTTGTCTCTCGATACTTCCTTCTTTTCTAAAAGTTATTTTTTATAGATTTTGCCAAATTATATTTATTGAATCTCATATTGTTTGTGTGTACCAATTCTCATCCTCATCTCTAGTTAGTATTTCTTTTCTATTTATGTTGTTGTTATTTTTATTTTATTTTGGATTTTTATTAGAATTATAAATGCGTTTCTTTTTCCCAATTTTGTTTTTTTGGTACTTTTTGATTTACTGTTTTGGGATTTTTTTGCTTATATCTTGACTTGACGAGGAACTGGAATTTTACTACAAAATTATTAGTTAGATTAGGGTTTAGTTTTTTTATGGATAATAGATTAATTGAAACATATTTCAAAGTTAAAGTTGGATTTTCTGTACAAAGATAATTCAAGTTTAGAGAAAAAAAAATTACTATTGAGGTGAGAAAAATAATATTTTTTTTTTACTTATTTGTATTAATGATTAATCGGAAATAAACTCTGCAGGTTTGTGGAAAAATTGAGAAGTAGAAAAAGACTTGAGATTTCAAGATACTACACCTGAACCAGGTTGTATTGTTTTAACTTATTCGTCTTATATGTTTATCTTCAGTAGTGTTTTATATATTATAATTTTTTATTTCATATAAAAATATATAGATATGTGAAATATAAAATTTGAATCAGACTATTCAAAATTTTAATAGAAGAGAATAATTGAGGCTTTAATTGTATCACGTAAAAGAGTTATGAATAAACATATCAAAATAGATAAGAAAAATAAACTAGAAGATACAAGTAGATGATGTTTGAATGAACAAGATAATAATAACATAGATATAGGTGAAAAAGAAATGTTAAATAAAATTAATTATCACAATTTAATAAATAATTTTGCATCAAAAAAATTTGAAAAATAAAATAAAAGATTTCATTTTTTTTAAATTTGTTTTAGGTATCACAGACTCTTTAGCTGCTTCCTAGGTATTCTTAGTGCAAATTACAAAGATTAAACCTCAGTTTTCATAAGCAATTAATTCTGGACAAGAGGATAATGTGTTACAAACTTTCATAGTTTTTGATAAACATGTCAACATCTACTATATATACTAATGAAAAAAAAAAAACCTTAATTATTCAATAGTAATTATGAAATGATAGTTTACAAGTATCTGAACTCTTCATGCATGAGGATAAATCTCTTATCATATTTAGTTTCTCCCCATTGTAAGAGAAAATTTTGATTTTCATGGTCCTTAAATATTTTGCATTCTGCATAATGTATCTCGCAAATAGAAGCTCATCTATCGAACCCCTGTAACATTCAAGAGTACAGGTTTTAAGGTGTGATGAGATGCATGCAGGAACAGATTGTGGGTCTGGCAACACTGCTTCTTCATGGCCTTCAGCAGATGAACCAAAAGTTATCTGTGAACAACAATCATAAAACTATATTAATAACAAATTTGAAGAAAAGATAACGAGAAAACTCATATACTTCCAAGGATTAAATCATCAAACCTTATCAATATAACCAATTGCAAGAGTTTGAAGCATGGGACAATGCCTCAGCGTTTCCAACAACTCAACCCAATTATTCTTAATATACAGGTTATCCAATTTAAGTTGAACTAAATTCTGAAAGTCAAAAATCCATTCTTGCTGACGGAACTGCAAGAGATACAAAAACAATATCATCAGAAATATGCCTTTTTCTCCTTAAGAATAGAAAGTAATAACAAACAAATCTCACGTGCATTACCATATCTGAGGACAAAACTTTAACATTCTTCACAATTTCGAATGGAAAAAGCTTTGCAGCCATGTTGATCAAGTTGTACAATCTGCTGAACTTTCTTTCACCATGGATAAGTATATGTTTGACTTCCAAGTCCTCAAGATTAGGGCACCCAGAGAGAAGCTGTGAAAGATCTAGACCTTTTGAGAAGAGCACACAATTCAAATGCAAGATTTTAAGCATGGGAAAATCAACAAAGGGGATATTTTTCACTGTTATATTGGCCAATTTCAGAAATACAAGAGTTTTGAAGGTAAACACCACAGAGGGCATGACGATGTATAGATCCAAACTGAGGTCGAGGTGTTGAATTCTTGCACTTCCACTCACTGCATCCTCAATCCGTTTCTTGATGATGCTTTCAGTATCACGAATGGCGCTATAACTATAACGAATGGTAGGATCAAAAGAGTTGAAAAAATAATTGAGGCGAAATCTGAGGAGGGGTTGGTCTCTATCACGCGAACGCAAAAAAGAGAACACTGAGTGGAAAAATTGATCGTAGGTCTCTTTGCGGTTTTCATTACCAATACAGAAATCGAAAGAGGGAACTGAACGCCATAGAAGATTCCAGCGTTTGCAGAGAACACTGGTTGCAACAACTTGTTTGGTTGGAAGAAAAGATAAAATGTATAAAAGTATATCAGCGGAAAAGTTACTGATCATATCAGCCATGGTTTAGAATATCAAAAGTTTACACAGTGTCTAGTTTTGTATAGAAAATTAAAAGCCTACACACCTGGTTCAGTTTCTTATTATAGGAATAACTCACCGCTTAATCTATCTTTACTACTTTCAAGATATTATCAAATGTATCTCAAATATTTTGATAATATCTCTAAAACATTGATAGGTTAATACCTTAATTACCATATAATAATTATTGTTATATTTTTAATACATATAATATTATAATATAATAATTGATTATATAATATCTTTAAAACATAATATTTGATTATCTTAGATTAACCAAATATGTTTAATATATTTATTTATTTGTAACTATATTACTCCTTACTTATATATCATACATATTGTTTAAATTCTGATTGATTTACTTCAGATATGAACAACATTATTTAGTGTATTCAACACTATTTGTTTGAATAGTTTAAAATATTAAATAAAATAAAAAGAAATTGATTTAACAAATAATAAAAAAATTTAAAATCAAAAAAATTAGTGCTTTTATCTTTTGTTATCTTTCACTTTGATAATATAAAAACACTAAACCAAATTATCATATTATCAAATAAAATCTAAGTAGAGAGGGATAATTGTTAACGTGTTAATGTGTGTGGTGTTATTGTGTTTGGTTAAATAGATAGCTTTTAAAAAACGTTTAAAAAATATTTGATTAAATTATGTGATGTCCTAGAAATTTTAATAATTAGGATAATATATAAATATGATTAAATATTTTAAGTGAAAGATAAAAAGGGTTGGTAGTTATATTTTAAAATTTTTATTTTATTTTAAAATATTTTTTAAGAAATAAGATTTGGTGAATAATATTTTAGTTAAGAAAATATTAAACAAATTTTTTAAGAGATAATATAATATTATAAAATAATACTTTAACGATATTTATTATAATATATTATATGGGAACATAAGTATATTATTATATCTATAACTATATATAAAGGGGATTCCCTCTTTTGTGTCCACATTTCATAATTCCAATTTTACCCTTTACAATTTAATTATTTATTAAATTTTTAAAAATTAACGGTTAATTTTACAAGTTTTTATAAAACTATTTATTTATCTCCTTTTTCTTTTTTCTCATACTATTCATCAACAATTATTTTTTTCATATTTTCTCCATACATTTCACTTTAATTTTTATAAATATACTTTTATTTTGTTCATTAACTTAATAACATTACAATATCATTAATTATAAATATAATTCGAAAAATGCGTACATGTATCGCGCCTGTGTTTACACTAGTGTATATAGATATAATATAATTAAGTTTTTAATAACTCATGAGATATGAGGTAATATTTGTTACTAAAATTTTAATGAGTTTATCATAATACTTTTTGTGCATCAAATGTCGTAAGAGGTAAAATTCGTTTGTAGGTTAAATTATAGTCATAAGTAAAGCAAACTGGATGAGAGTTTAGACGTTACTAAAAACCATATATTTTCTATTAATTTTATTTTAAAAATAAAATTTTATGAAATATTTATAAATTTTGTTATAAAAAAATAATTTACAAGAAATTGTGGAAATTTTTTTTGAAAAATATTTTGTACAAAACATTTTTCACATAAAATTTTATAAGAAATATTTGCAAATTTAATAATTTTATAGAAAATAATTATCCAATTATCTACTAAATAAAACTCTCATAAGAAATGGCAAATAAAAAATTACTTCTTGCAAAATTTTATAACAAATTTCCAAGAAACTCCCATGAAATATAGAAAATTCTTGTAGTAAGAGGGTGAAACATGTGAGTTTTTTTTGAAGGAGTGACATGAATTAGTTAAAGATTAAAATTAGCTAGATTAAACTTTAGAATATCCATGTGGGTGGCTAACTACTTTAGCTATTTTAATTGTCTCAACATGTTTTAACTTATTTAAATTAGTTTTTGTATCTTATTTGTTAATTTGTGAATATATATCGAATTTTTGGTGTATTGTTTTTGTGTGATAAACCTTGGATGGGCAGGGGATAATTGCTAACATGTTTATGTGTATGGTGACTCAACTAAAGATGGTGCATTGTACCAGTATCTAATGGTGAGCTTCATCTAGATCAATCCCTAGGAAAGTGGTGGAAAGTTGTAGCTGTAAGCTTCGCCTATAAGACTCCTAGAAAGCAGTGAAAGTGGAATGGTTGTGAGAGAGTAAGGGAAGTGGAGCGGTTATTGGTGAGTTGTGTGCGAGAGTTACAACCCAATTTTTTGACGCTGAAATCACTGGTGGTGGTAATGTTCATATGATAATATGTTTTCTTTTAAGTGTTGAGTGAGATGGCAACAACAAATTTTGTGTTTGTTTGTATGATCTGTTGTTTTATGTTTTCCTTGTCGAAAAGTGTATTTAAACGTATAATGTGGTGAACATTACTGTTATGACAACTATTGTTTGCATTAGCTAACAATTCTATTTTGGAAGTTGTGGTTTTCACCTGCGATGGTCATATTTTTATATGGAAGCAAATGATACTAAAAGGGTTGAGAAGGATGCACAGTAGATATGAGAGTTGTAGGGATAGTTGTGCAGCAGTTTGATAACGTTGTTTTCTACTTTATATTGGTGTTAAGTTTCGTGAATAAAATCAACTTCTCCACAACTTTTATCTTGTTTAATCCTCAAGTCTATGTTGTTTTTGCATTTTGTATTTTAATTGTTTTATGATTTTTTACTTCTAATATCTATTATGAGTGTGTGAAATAAGTAAATTGGAAGCAATTCTGATGGAGGAAAACAAGTTGAAACTCAAGGAAGCATGATTAGACAAGAAAGACTGATTTTTAGACAAATACTCTTGTCGGGGGCACTAGAATTGTGCCCAACACTACAAACATAGAGAAATGACTCACCTAATAGGTATATATTGCTTTAGACCACCCCCGGAAGTCCAAAAAACCACCAATGTGTGTTAGGCTGACTCGTTGGGTGAACTGGTGGCTTGTTGGGCGAAAATAACAGCATAAAACTGCAGTATTCGAGTCGCTTAACAAAAATATGACTCGCCTAGTAAGTTACAAGTTAGAGAGCGTCGATTTTAAGCCTCGCTAGGCGAGAATGAAGCCGTTGGGCAAGAATGTCGACCTTGATACGCGAATATGGTTATTTAATCATGTTTCTACGAGAGTCTTAGGGCATTCCTCATTTTGCATGAATATAAACACCTTGGGTGCTTTGGGAAAGGCTCTTAGAGGCTGTTAGGGGTGTTGGAAAACTCTCCCTTCCTCTTCTTGGGTCTCCTTCTTCATCGATGGAGGTTTTACCCCTTTTGGGTTGGAGAGGATGATGGGCTACAAAATTGGAGGTAGAGATGCGAATGGGAGGCGCAATTGAAGCATGGAGCTGTTGTCAAGAACCTTGGGAGAGGTATTGCTTCTATTTGATTGTTCTAATATGTTCCCAATTCTTCAATTTTATAAAACCCTAGGTTCTCCACCATGGACTGCAATTTCTATTTGTTGAGATTAGATCTAAAACATTGAATTCTTGTGTAAAATTGTGTTGTTAATATATATATGCTTTTCCAATTCAAGTTAATATTTGATTTCCATGTTTAATGCTTGATGTGAATTATTCTCATGCTTGATTTGTGATTCTTAAGGTGTTGGAAAATATCTTTAGAATGTAGACTTGAAATTGAATACCTAATGGATACTTGTATATAAGAATAGAACTTGGTTCATTAGTAATCTTAGACTCTTAAAGTTGATGCATGATTTTACTTATCGAAGATTCAAGGGATTGAAACTTGATGAGTGATCATAGGCTCAAAGACTCTAAGAATAGGATTTGAGTAATTTAGAATGTGGAATTGAGATAATTTAGAATGCATGAGAATGAAGTACTTGAAGTCTAATCTTGACAAATTGTAAATACACTCTGTCAATTTCTTGTTGCATACCAACAGTTTGATAAAATACCAAAAATAGTTTCTTAATGTTTTTATGAACTTTATTATCTATTTGAGTTGTGAATTACAAAAGTTTTCATGGAAGAAAACGATTTATTACTTGTTACGTGTGATTGGTGCACTTGTCGTTTTTCACTGACATAATTGTCTTAGTCTTTTCTTTTAAAAGAAGATTCTTTTGTTAGTTTGACAAATTTATATTCTTGAAACAACGAAATATGTATTTTTTTTTTTGTAGTTGACAAATTAAGATGTTTTCTGTTAATTTAAATTTCGTATATCTTCGCAATAAGTAAGAAGTAATATCACCCTAGTCGGGTGTTACAAATTCTGAAAGTATATAAGCAACAAAAAAATCAAATAAAATTTAACAACTAAAATAATGTTAAAAGAAAAAAGAAAAATAATAGTAAAGAAATGCTTATTAGTTTTGAACATTTCCACCTCTTTATTTTATTTTCATACTTTATTTTCATAATGGATTGACAGTCCAATTCAGTTTATATCCACTTTTTTTTTAGTTTGTGGACTCTTTTTCAACAAATGGGTTAACATCTCAATGTTCTTTTTTACGTTCCTCACCCCTTTACAATTACTTTCCACACCACCCTTAAATCCATCCACTCTTTGGGCTGTGTTTATTTCTTCCTGCACCTCATGATCCTCCTGCATGCACCCCATCCCCTTCAATTAATTGTTTAGTTTTCCTCGTTGCACCCACACTACTTGCTGTGCACTTCCATACTTTTATTTTCAATTTTTCCCTTTCTCTCCCATTAAACTCTACACTTTATACATAAATCCCTATTTTTTTTTCTTTTCATTTTCTTTCTCACGTTGTGGTCTTTGTTTCATTTTTTTAACATTTGTTTTAGGTTTGATTTCACTTCTACTCCCCTTACTTTTAGCATCTACTTTCTAAAATAATAAAAATATTAAAATTGAAAACTAAAAATAATGAAAATAGTTTTAGAAAATGATAAAATTTGAAAATTGAAAAATAATATTGTTTTTTTCTCCTTTGTTGTTTGACCTTTCACCTGACATTCATTTTCAGATAATTTAAAAAATTTAAAGATATCTAAAAGTCTTGAAAAAATTAAAAATCAACGTATTTATTTTCAAATAATTTTTTCACCGAGAACTACATGAATCCTCAATCTTTTAATATAAATAAAAATACGTAGGAACGATAATTAATTATTATTAAATATATTTTTTCTCAAAACATATTTTGTTTCTTGGAATAGTTTTTTTTTTGGAAAAAGAAATATTTTGAAAAATGAATGCATATTTAGTTAAAGGTATAGATGAAACCCAACGAATGATGATAGGAAAATTGGGGTTTGTGAAGGTGATGTTGTGCTTGAATTAAGTGAATCTCAGATTTTCTTATAATTGTTTGCTAAAATTGGTTTGATTTTTTCCCTTTTAACATATTCAAATTTAAGTATATATGTTAGTTGTTTTTGTGTGGCATTAGTTGCGTTGAAGATCTATAGGACAAAGTAATCAAGTTATTGTCAATATACTTCAACTACATAAATCATCAACTTCATCCTTAAAAGCGTTATTTATTGGTGTTTCAATTTTTAGCCTAAGTTTATAGTTTGAAATACATGTAGTTAGGAAATAAAAATTTTGGAATAATTTAATCATATTCTTGAGTTTGTCATTCTCCTAGAATTATCAATGCTATTATAACAGAGATATTATTTTTCTTGTCCTGCAATGATAGATATAAAGCATTTCATACACAATACTATTTTTATAAATATATACACGATAATAAATGTCCTGATCATCACTAACATAATTTTAAAAGTTTTGGACTGAAAAACTTTACTTTGATATAATTTGATTAGAAGTAGTGACTTTGACGACTATAAAATCTTTTTATAAATTTAATTTGTGAAAAATTTTAGTAAAAGAAATGAAAATTTAAATATTTTAGGTAAAAATTTAACAATTGCACCACATTTATTTAATTTTAACTCGAGAAAACAAAAAGAACAAAATTACATAGTTCAAATTAAATAACTACAATTGTGATTAAACTTTTTGCTAAAGATTCAATGCAACTAATATAAGCATATTCTATTTGGTAGAGTACTAACGCAGATATTCATAACATGTAAAATTAAACAATTTAAACTAATATACCTTCTCGATAATATATAAAGTTTTCAATGATTTTACACATATTTGAAAGATCCTCTTAACTATATCACATATGCTTCTCTGTTTCTCAAATTGGTACCACTTCAATGCAACTGATATGAGCATATTCTAACAGTAACTACATGAAATTTCTCTGTTTTCAAGAAGTCATGACCCCAACATTCAATATGGATCTGAAAAATAAGAGAATGTGTGATCTATGATGACTGTCAATTTTTCTGTGAGTAAACCAAAAGTCAAAAGCAGCTTAGTTTCTGAAATATAATGTCATATTGTGCAGTGGAAATCACAGGCATTGTTAAGTCTCACTATTTTGTTGAAGGAATTGAAGGTCTTTCATTTGTATTTCAACAGCTTCTTTTGATAGAGGTTTGAGTTCTGAAACAAAATCATCATCATCATCAACACCAGCTGCAACTTTCTCTGCCCTTGATCACATCACGGTGAACTGTTGGAAATTCATATGATACGTAAACGATTTATAACAAAAAAATGAGAAACATTAACAAATAATTTCTCAATGATTTGCATTAAACATCATGATCTTATACTAATTCTGATACCATGAAATTGCTAGAATTCTGGACAAAACCGATTATGTGCGGCAAATCATTTGGTGAAGAAAAGCACGTTAATTTGACAAGCATGTCCACATTCTTGCAGTTACTAACAGAAAGGCAAACAAAAAGAAACAAACAATACTTAACTATTCAAATGTAAGTGAACAAGTATCTGAGCTCTTCATGCAGGAGGATAATTCTCTTTTCATATGAAGTTTTTCTCTAAAAGTATAATCGGATTCACTGTCAATGCAGATTTTCATGGTCCGTAGATATTTTGCATTCTCCATAATGTAACTTGCAAATTGAATCTCATCTACAGAACCACTGTAATATTTAAGAGAACAGGTTTTAAGGTGTGATGAAATGCATGCAGGAACAGATTGTGGATATGGCCAAACTACTTCTTCATGTCCTCCCAAAGCTGTATCAAAACTGCTCTGATAACAACAATCACAAAAACTAAATTAATACTAATGTTTGAAGAAAAGATGAAAAAATAAAATCATAACTGAAAAGCTTAAATCAAACCTTATAAATGCAAATGACCAGGGTTTGAAGTTTGGGACAATGCTCGAGCACTTCCAAGACCCCAAGCCAATCCTTGCTAAGCTCCAATATCAATTCAAGTTGAACTAAGTTCAGAAAGTCAAAATCCAGGATTTGTTGATATTTCTGCAAGAGATACAAAATGAAGTCAAAAACATAAGAAATTTCCTTCGAAATGGGAAGTATTATTTCAAACAAATATCACCGGCATTACCGAATCCAAGAACAAAATTTCAACATCCTTAACAACTTCCAATGGAAGTAAATCTTCATGGATGTTGGCTCTAACCAACTTGGGCAATCTGGGAAACTTTCCTTTAGGTTTAGAAATCAAATTCTTGACTTCCAAGTCCTCAAGATTAGGACACCCAGAGAGAAACTGTGAAAGATCTAGACCTTCGGAAGAACAAATACGATTCAAATGCAAGATCTTAAGCAAGGGCAAGTCAACAGAGAAAGTATTTTCCACTTGTATGAAAGTCAACTTAAGCACGACAAGAGTTTTGCAGGTAAACACCACAGAAGGCAAGACAAAACCCCAATCCAAATAGAGATCGAGGTGTTGAACTCTGCTGCTTCCACTCACTGCAGCAGTAATCCATGTCTGGATACTTACGGTGCGACCATAGGTGGAGTCAGATCTGAGGCGAAATCTATGGAGGGGTTGGTATCTATCACGCCAGAGCAAGAATGAGTCAACGGAGCGAAGAAAATCGGAGTAGGCTTCTTTGTCTTTGTCATAATCAAAGAGGTTTCCGTCGTAGTGGAAATCGAAGAAGGGAATCGAACGCCATAGAAGGTTCCAGCGCTTGGAGAGAACACTGGTTGCAACTACTTGTTTGGTTGGGAGAAAAGATAAGATGTGACAAAGGATTTCGTCTGGAAAACTACTAATGATATCGGCCATGGTTAAGAGAATCACAAAGCTGTTTCAGTTCAGTTCTCACCGCGCAACAACATATCAAATTGTTTGAGAAGAATTTGTTTTTGCTATTAGAATCGATGTGGATGCAGAAGAACCATAGCACCGGGAAGTGGAAGGAAAAACTGTCACGTGGAAATCATGAATTATTAATTATTGGTCCCACATGGATTAATCTTGGAATCAAGAGAAAGAATAGCAAGGTGCAGGAAAGCCTTTTTCCCAACAACCAAAATCACTGTAACTGAAACCTTGTAGTAAGAGGAAACAATGCAGTGTCGAGAAAAACCGAAGCAAAACAGTGTAAATATTGGGTTAAACGTGTTTTTTTTAAAGTAAATCTTAGAATTAGTTAATTTTAAAATTATAAATTAATTTATTATTTTATTTATTTAAGTTTTTAATTAAATTTTATTAGATTTATTTGATGTTTCGTATTTATTTTAAGATTGATCGTATTTGAGTTGTTTATACTATTTAACACATTTTTGTTTTAAGTTAAATATTATTATGAAACGCGTTTGGAATGTCAAATAAATTTAACAAAATTTGATTCAAATGACTAAATTCACATATTTTAAAAGATAAAAAATTAAATTAATTTAAAATTTCAAAATAGACTAATTCTAAAATTAACTTAAAGTTAAGAATAAAAACATATTTAATCCTAAATATTAATTTTTTTAATATGGTACTATCTTTTATTGTTGGAGTTATTTTGTTATAACTAATTATGTATAATCTTATAATTGTAGATGTATGTAATATAAGGTATAATTGTATTAAAATTGACAATAATGTTGAACTATTTTGTATATTTTTTTGGTAAAATTAATTTGTAATACTATTTCGATATTAGTTCTATAAAATTATGTGTGTGGTTCGAAATTTAAAAATTACTTATTTCGTGTGTGTGTATATATATATATATATATATATATATATATATATATATATATATATATATATATATATTGTATTGTAGTTTAATAAATTATATTTTATGTTATGATTGAAATAAAAAAGTTATTTACATGAGTGTATAAAATTTAGTACTTTTAATAATAATTTATTGAAATAATTATTTAGTATTTATATGGTTAAACAATTTAGAACTGTAGTTTAGATGGTTTTGTAATATAATTATGGCAATTGTGGGACAGAGTGGATTATAGAATTGTAAATTTAGTGTTTTTATGTCTTCAGCTTTATTGACTGTGTCCGATGGGGATATTGTTGCATGCAATGTGTTGTTGTAGATGAAGTCCAATGTGTTTATTGTTGCATTTTTTATAAAACAGATCATTTAATCTTAATAAACAATAAAATATAAAATTAATTTAAGTAGATCTGTTAATTGCATATTATAGATATGTTAATTGCATGTTGTGCGGCATCATGGGCGAATCATCATGGAACTAAATTAATTGAATTTTTAATTTGTTTTATAACACACGTCATTTAGTCTTAATAAATAATAAAATGTAAAACTAATTTAAGTAGATCTGTTAATCGCATGTTGTAGATGTGTTAGTTGCATGTTGTGCGGCATCATGGACGAGAATATATGGGAATTAAATTTAGTTGAAATTTTTTTTTTTTACAAACATGTTATTTAATTTTAGTAATAGTAAAATATAAAATTAAATATATTAAATAACAAAATTATTATGATGTTTTTTTTCTTTTCTTTACTTTTTGAGTTATTTAGATTTTGTCTTCGTTTCTATTTTTTTTTTCGTATGCTTTTTATGAAAAAAAGGGAAGAAAGTTAAGTATAAATTTGTTATTCTGTTTCACTTCTTATCAGTCTTATTTTGTTCTTGTTGAACAAAATATATTTTTTCTTGTATTAGTTAATAGTAAAATTTTACTTTTATGGCATATATTATTTTTTACAGTTAAATATATTTTTAATCTCTTAATTTTCTGTAAAAAGATAGAATTAGTCTCTTTTCGAAACTTTAGTTCAATTTAGTTTCTTAACTTTAGAAATATATGGATTTAATTATTGTAATCAAATTTTGTTATATTTATTTGACATTTCAAACATGTTGCATGATAACATTTAAATTGTTTATACTGTTTGACATTTTTTCATTTCAATGTTAGCTGAGAAATACATTTGAAACATTAAATAAACTTAACAAAATTTGGTTAAAATGACTAAATTCATGCATTTATAAAAATAAGGAATTAAGTTAGTCTAAAGTTTCAAAGAATGACTAATTCTAATTTTCACAGTTAATCAAGAGACAAAAAACACATTTAACCATTTTTTTAATCTCATGAGTCTTTTTGTATAGTAATTTTTTATGAACATAAGATTAACTGTTATTTGTTCTTACATAATGTGTTTTTACTTCTGGTAGTTTATTTTTTAAAATATTTAACTTTTCTTAAAAAATATATTAATGAAGAATAAAAAAATATTTAAAGGTAATAAAAGAGAAACCACGAGTGAAAATAAACATAACACAAATTCATCTTCTTCATCTATTTTGAAGCATGATATTAATAATATAATTGTTCAATTAGATGAGTCATTTCTCAATATTTAAAGAATTACAAGTGAAGAGTTTTAAAATAATTCTTTAGAACGTGATTTAGGACAACCAAAAATATTCAATTGGTCAAAGAGATGAAGTTAGAGCTTATTTAAAATGGAATTTGTATCAAACACAACTTCAAAACTATTATTTTTTTTTTTAAATATCTAAAAAGATTTTAATACTAAATTATGTATTATATTATATTAATAACAATGATTAAACATATAAATTTTAAATATATTATTTTAGCTATTAAAAATATTGTTCATCAAAATTTTTCATTAGTTGACATTAGTTGTGTCGAAAATATATGGGAAAGACCAATAAATTTAAAAACAAGAATTTCAATGGGTTAGGGTTTAGACAGTGAATTAAAAAATGCGAGGTTATAACAAGTTTATTTGTATGACAAATTTATTGATATTTGGATGTTTTATATCTCATTTGTTAGGTTGACACCTTTCTTCAGGTGAACAAATAGAAAAATTTAGATTAAATTATTTTTTGGTCCTCATTTTTGTATAGAAATATGTATTTAGTCTCTCATTTTTTATTAGTCTTAATTTGGTCCCTATTTTGAAAATTTTTTATGCAATCAAATCATTTCCATTAGTACTACAGTAATAATGTTAAAGAGATGTCACGTATCAGTCTACGGTGTTTTTGATTTTTTTTTTTAATTTTTATTTGTTTTTTTTAATTTGTTAAAAAAATTAGAAATTTGTCATGTGTCAAGCTGATTCGTGCCACATGGCAGAGATAGCTGATGTGACAATAACAATGTCACGTGTCATTGTCACGTTAGATGTTATCTTCTCATTCTCAATTTGGTCCTTGTATTCTTATTTTGTCTCAATTTAGTCTTAATCTTTTGTAAAAATTGAGCAATTTTTTCCTCTAACCAAATTTAATTTTTCATATAAATAGTATACAAATATTTTTATTAAATATTTTAAAAGGATTAAGTTTATTTAAACTTATAGTTTATATTGAACTTTATTTAAAATTGTTTTAAAGTATTAAAATTAAAAAATTTATTAAATATTTTTAACAATATTAAATTTATTTAAATTTATATTTTGCATTGAACTGTATTTAAATTTGTTTAAAAGTTTTTAATAGAAAATAATACTAATAGAAAAAAATTCAAATAATTATATTGATATTTTATTACATCATACTTGAATATTATTTTTTTATTTAAATATATATTGCAAATAGTAGTATATTTTTAAGATGTGAAAAGTTCAATAATTTCTATACAAATGTTTGAATTTATATAAAAATAACAATGATATAAATTCATATGTAAAATTTTAAAATAATTTTAAACAATTTTATAACAATTTAAAACAAATAAATTTAAAATTTGAAAATAATTTTAAATAAAGTTGATGAGAAATACAAATTTAAATAAACTTAGTTTTGTTAAAAATATATGATAAAAATATCAATTTGAATAAAAATATCAAATTTAATAAAAATATTCGTATAACATTTATATAAAAATTAATTTTTGTTTTGATTTAGTTAGGGACATAATTACAAATTTTATACAAAAATTGGAAATAATTTGAAATCAAATAAAAATACAAATATCAAATTAAAATCGAGATAGACACTTGATTACTGTTGTTGCGCATCACACCATCACAATCAAGTGATACGACGTCAGTTTGAGATGTGACAAATTTAAATTTTTTGTCATTTAAATAGAATAAAACTACATTAATAATTATTAGATCATATTTTATTTATTATCACAATTAATTATAAATTTTTATAAAATTAAATATATATTAATTATCTTTAATTAATTTCTTTAAGATACCAATGAACAAGACTCCTTTTTAAACTGAATTGAAATTGAAACTGAAACGTCCCTTGAGTACTTGTTATTGTAACTTTTACGCTGTGTTCGTTTAAAGGAGAGAAACTTTGCGAGGAAAGAAATCAAAATGAATGTGATGTTTGCTGGAGGGTATGTGTGCAGATGGCAGAGCGAGTATGCTACCATTCCATCACATTTGTTAATCGCAGGTTATATGCGAAGATTTGGTGGGATTGGATTGGAGTATTACATATTTACCCTTGTCATCTCTCTCTCACGTGCCTCACTGCAACCATGTCGCGGAGAAAACCAGATCCCATGTGTGAAGGATTCGATCCCATTGTGCTGGATCAGATACGCTGGATAGGTGGATCGGATATGTTGGATTGTGGATCGGATACGTGCTCAGGCTGGATCGGATACGTGCTGAGGCTGGATCGAATACGATTGGGTTGGATCGGATACCATTTGAGTGGATTGGATACTAGTGTGTGGATCAGATATGGTGTGTTTTGGGTCCTTTTCATATCCGCTCTTCCTCCATGCTTGGTTTGCTAATGTTTGATATATATATATATATATATATATATATATATATATATATATATATATATATATTTTATATTTTTTTTTTTTTTTTTTTTAGTTTCATTTGTTGTGTTTAAAAAAATTAAGAAATTAATTTACAATACTAATTTAACTAAAGGCTAAATGGTAATTTGATTATTACTTCTATTAAAATATATTTTTTAATCTATCACATCAATCAAATCTTTCCTAAACTTTCATAAAAATTACTTCTAAATTTACTTACTATCACTTCTAAATCTCTTAAAAAAAACAACACAAATTTTAATTTTAAATCAACTCAAACCCATCCTATCTTTCTCTCAATTACTCTTCTCCAAGTAAAGACAACATTAAGATTTTGGTTTATCAGAGTTCTTTTAAATGTTCGTGTCTGGTAGTACAAGTCCTTTCATCTCTTCAACTTTGCTGGCCTAAAAGACCAACTACTTCATATTGATTCTGATAACGTAATGATTTCACCGCTGTCAAATAAGTTTTCTTCACAGAACTTATTTAAACACAGTAAAATATGAATTATTTTCATATTAATTATATTAATAATTATTAATTAATTAGCACGAGAATTAGCATAATAAACAATTAAGCACAGTCAAACATTAAAGATTCATCAACAAATATTATTATTGTTATTATTATACGATACAAAATAGCTAAAAGTAATATATTATTTCATGTTAAGTTATACAAAATATATTTTGCCTAATATAAATTGATTATTTAGTGGTAATGGAATATTTAACAGATAATCATGAAAGCAAATTGTAGGCGTTCCGAAGAGACAATACGCCTAATAAGATTGTTTGCCATCTAAATTAGATACTTCGTATTAATTCTGAAAATGTAATGATTTCACAACAAATAAGTTTATTTCAAAAAGAGGTTCTGAAAAGATAAGACATCTAATAAATATTATTTGTCTCCAAAATCAGATACATTGATTCTGAAAAAGTAATGATTTCACAACTATCAAATAAGTTTACTTCATAGCAAGGTTCTAAAAAGATAAGACATCTAATAAATATTATTCGTTTTCAAAATCAGATACTTTGTATTGATTCTGAAAACGTAATGATTTCACAACTATCAAATAAGTTTACTTCATAAAGAGATTTCGAGAAGATTAAACATCTAATAAATATTATTTGCCTCCAAAATCAGGTACTTCACGTTGATTCTGAAAACGTAATGATTTCACAACTATCAAATAAATTTACTTCATGGAGAGGTTCTGAAAAGATAAGACATCTAATAAATATTATTCGTCTCTAAGATCATATACTTTGTATTAATTCTGAAAACGTAACGATTTCACAACTATCAAATAAATTTACTTCATAAAGAGATATCGAAAAGATAAGACATCTAATAAATATTATTCGCCTCCAAAATCAGATACTTCGTGTTGATTATGAAAACGTAATAATTTCATAATTATCAAATAAGATTATTTTGTAAAGCTTATTTAAACACCATAAAATATAAAATATGAATTATATTTTTATTAATTATATTAATAATTACTCAGTATCAAAATTAGCATTATTAACGATTAAGTTAAAGATTAATCAGCAAATATTATTATTATTATTATCACCAATATTATTATTATTATTAAAATAATATATTATTTCATTATATTTTGTCTAATATAAATTGATTATTTAGTGGTAATAGAATATTTTGTTTTTAAAAATATTAAATAGATATAAGATAAAAATATGAATGTAATTATAAAACATAATTTTTTTACAATTCAACATTAGTTTATTTCATTGTTAAATATCATGATAGCTACATATGTTTTATATTTTCTTTTTACATCAAAACTTAAATAGATAGGTATATATATGGAAACTTTAAACTTTCTGGAAATGCTTATGAACATATTAAAGTTTATTGGACTGAAATTGATATTTGATGATCAAAATTTGAATTTGAATTCTGCGGACCAATAATTGTGTAATAATTTGAATTAAATATTTTGTTTTTTAAATATTATATATATATATATATATATATATATATATATATATATATATATATATATATATATATATTATGGGGAATGACTCATGTCAAAGATAATAGATCGACATTGATACATAAATCACAATGAATGACATTTCAAAGGCACACCCACACGCTAAGTTTTTCATTTGTTTTTCTAATATTTCTAAGCAAGAATGTTCCAAGTAGGGATGTTAACAAGGCGGGTAGAGTACGGGTAGTAGTTCCCCTGTATCTTATCCAGTGGATAAATATTTGTTCCGTACCTGTATCCATATCCGTCGGGTATCCATTGTGCGGATATCCGCCTATTTTTTTCATATCCACATATATCCGCGGGTATTTACAAAATTATTTAAAAAATAAATATTTAATTATAAATTCAAATAAAATAAAATAAAATAAAATACATCACTGTCATAAATTTTAAATAACGTTCAAGTAAACTGAAGTTGATACAAGTCCAAATATTTGTAAAAGTAAATATAAAATGACGTTCAACACAATGGAAATTCTTTAATTAGTGTTTTGATTAACAAACTACTCTCTCCAATTGGTTCCTAAAAAATAAACAAAATAAGCAAATAATAAATCTCAATTGCCACGTGTCAAGTATTCTTATTTTTATTCCATCATTTGACAACAAGCATATCATAAACGTCATTGTCTATATAAGGTTTTATGTATATGCCAATTTCAAAGAAAAGAGAAAAATGTTAAGAGGTGTAAGTTTAGCAAGTATCATAGTATCTTTACCCGTGGATACTCGTACCTACTCCGTTAACATGCAGGTATCAAAAATATATATATTCGCCGGTAGCGGGTATCCACTTTTAATATCTGTTTTATACCCGTTGCGAGTTTTATCTACAAATACCTACGGGTACGAATTTTTTTGACATTCTTAATCCCATGACAGGCATGAGGTTATTAGCAAAGTTTTTTTGCCAATGTAGTAAGTTTTTGAGACAGAAAATTGTGATGATATAGACTAAGGCAATAGAAAATGTTAGCTATGCCAATATATATTAATCTCGTTAGTCCGTGTAACATAAAGGATTACATTCAACATTATCAGCTTAAACCATGTAAAATTCTAATTCTGATACCATAAACTTCCTAGAACTAACAATTACCTCAAAATAGATACCAACAGTGGATTAATTTGTCAAACATGTCCATATACTTCTCTTACCAACGGAAAGATAAACAAAAGTAACCATCCTTAACTATTCAAATGAAAGTGTACAAGTATCTGAGCCCTTCCTGCACGATGATAATTGTCTTCTCATATAAAGTTTTTTTCCAAGAGTATAATCGGCATCACTGTCAGTGCAGATTTTCATGGTCTGTAGATAGTTTGCTTTCTCCAAAATATATCTTGCAAATTGAAACTCCTCTATAGAACCATGATATTCTTCAAGACAACATGTCTTAAGGTGTAATGAAACGCATACAGGATCAGGTTGTGGTGGCGGAATTACTCCTTCACGGTCTACTAAATAGAATACGGTCTGATAACAACAATCATAAAAATCAAATTAATACTATTAAAGTATAATGCAAATTCTAGAACAATCTAGAAAAATTTAAGATAGAGTTATTGAAATGTAATGAAACTTCTAGAATATTGGAGAAAAGCTTAGGATAGAAAAAAAATCAAGAACATTCTATTATATAGAAAAATCTAGAACTATTTACTCAAGTTCTAGCTAGAAATTTCTAGAATAATCTATGGGTCTATAAATACCCCATGTATCCTACCATTAGCAACATGAAAAACAAAATAACACAACATCCAATACAACTATTCTCAACTACAAGATACACTTCTCCAACTACTACTTTCACACTCTACTATCTACACATTTTCTCTATCGCTTCTTCGACCGTCCCCTTCACAACCTCAAAATACTAACAAATACTAATGTTTGAAGAAAAGACAACGACAAAATTCATACTTGAAAAGCTGAAATCATTAAACCTTATCCATGCAAATGACAAGACTTAGAAGCTTGGGACAATGGTTGAGCACTTCAAAGACCCGAAGCCAATCCTTTTTATGCTGCAAAATCATTTCAAGTTGAACTAAATTCTCAAAGTCAAAATCCAGGTTCGGTTGATATCTCTGCAAGAGATGCAAAATGATATCAAAACATCAGAAATCCTTTTTATTTTTTTTCCTTCGAAATGGAAAGCAATATCAAACATATCTCAGTGGCGTTACCCAATCCATATCCAAAACCAAGAACAAAACTTCAACATCCTTAACAACTTCTAAAGGAAGTGAATTTTCATGGATGGTGGCACTAACCAACTTGGGCAAACTGATGAACTTTTCTTTATTTTGGACATCAGTTTCATAAATCAAACCCTCCACTTTCAAGTCCTCGAGATTAGGACACCCAGAGAGAAGCAGTGAAAGATTTAGACCTTCTGATAAACGAACAGAATTCAAATGCAAGATTTTAGGAAAGGGCAAATCAACAAAGGATATATCTTCCAATGTTACTAACTTCAACTTGAGAACTACAACAGTTTTGCAGCTAAACACCACAGATGGCATGACAACGTTCCAATCACAACAGAGGGCGAGGTGTTGAACTCTACCGCTTCCACTCACTGCAGCCCTAATCCATTTGTTGATACTTACAGTGTGATCAAAGAGAGAGTTAGATTTGAGGCGAAATCTATGGATGGGTTCGTCTCTGTCACGCCTAAGCAAGAAGGAGTCCACCGACTGAAGAAAATGAGAGCATGCCTCTTTGTCTTTGTCATAATCAAAGTGGTCTCCGTCATAGTCGAAATCGAAAGAGGGAACTGAACGCCATAGAAGGTACCAGCGCTTGGAGAGAACACTGGTTGCAACTACTTCTTTGGTTGGAAGAGAAGATAGAATGTCACACAGGATTGAGTCTGGCAAACTACTGATACAATCAACCATGGTTGAGAATATCGAAAGAGAACACAGATGCTTCAGTTTCTTATCGGAGAAAAACCGAAGGCAAAGCAAGGTGTGGATTGGTGTTCTTGGAACAAGACGAAGAGCAGAGAAAAACCATACAGCGAAAAAGAAAAAACCATAGTGTGTGGGTTTAAAGACTGTGTTTTCTAAATTGTGGCTTTTATACGTGACGACGATCACGATGGTTTGGCAATTTTTTTTTTAAAAAATTTGATAAAGTTTACTTTTTAATATATTTAATTTTCTATTCTAAATTATATCAAACATTACTTTTTCTCTGTTACTAGGTTTTGACTCGTGCTCATGCACGAGTCTTTTATTTTTTCTTTTTACTTAGAAATGATATCTATACTAATAATTTATTGAATTATATTTGCTTGTTAAGTAACTTTATTATTTAATTATAGTTTAATATTGATATAATCAGAACAAATTGTAAAACTAATTAAGGATCTTTAAGATTTATAATTCTCACACGATAAATTATAATAGAGCACTAACCTTGATCCATGAGAGATCCTGTGAATATGCGTTCTTCAAATTTATAATCTTGTGTGCTCTTCAACCACCGTTTCCCAATCTATCTCTTTGCCTTTCTTTCTCTTCTCACACGTTCTTGATGGGTTACAGTGAAAAGAACCTTATGGCCAGAGACAGAACCCCAATTCTTTTTATAAACCAACGTCCATCAAGTTGGTTTTTATTTTATCTTTATCTTTATTTTATTATCACTTCCCATAATAATAACCAATAAGTCTCTATATTTATTAAATCACAATTGGACCCATCATAATATTTCAAATGAGTCACTAATAGAATTAATTCGTCAATTAATTCTAACATTCTCCCACTTGACTCATACGATGTCATAACATTATGTGATTTAATACATAAACATAATGCGCAATAA
>Ga0214545_1004594_pt1 | contig 25690 bp, 17 predicted proteins | sample CNSS4metaG_FD_160064 | JGI IMG/M metagenome (GOLD analysis project Ga0214545, IMG submission 160064) | Root nodule microbial communities from cowpea collected in UCLA plant growth center, Los Angeles, California, USA - CNSS4 | ecosystem: Host-associated > Plants > Roots > Nodule | place: USA... | reverse complement strand
TCAATATTAAAAAAAAAAATATTAATATAATTTGTATAAAAGATATTAAATTTAGTGTCAATTTGAAAGGGACAAAATTGATTTATTTTAACAAAAATTGGGATTAAATTGAACAAAAATAACGAATATAAGAACTAAATTGAACAAAAAAATAATAATACTACCACAAACTGACGTGTGGCACTAGCATTGACACGTGGCACAATTGTGACTTGACACGTGGACAATTTTTATTAAATTAAAAAAATTTAAAAAAATTTATAAAATTTATAAAAAAAATTAAAAAAATAAAAAAAAAAAAAAAAAAATAAAAAAAAAAAAAAAAAAAAAAAAAAAAAAAAAAAAAAAAAAAAAAAAAAAAAAAAAAAAAAAAAAAAACAGGAGCTGACACGTGGCATTTATTATTCAAAAACGTTAACTATTTAAACACCGTTAGTGAAAAGGACCAAATTGACCACAATTTGACGAAAATGATGACCTAATCGAACACAAAACGAAAATAAGGACCAAATTGAATAAAAATAACAAAAATAGGGACGAAATATATATTTAACCAAAATTTTATTAATTGGTTGCATTCAGTAGATTTATTTGATGAAAAGGACAAACAACGTAAATAAAGATTTTTTTTTATAAGTGATTTTTCGGTGGTGCGGAGAAGGAGAGATATAATGAATTACGGGAGGACAATCAATTTTGAAAAATTACTACAATTTACTTTTTTTTTACATTTTTGTAAATTAATTAAATAGAAAAACATTTAAAGTGTTATGTATTAATGGTTTTTTTTACATCTTTGTCAATTAATTAAATAGAAAAACATTAAAAGTGTTATGTATTAATGGTCGTTCATTGATTTAATACAGTTACTAATATGATTGGTAATGATTGATATTTATAAGATTCATCACTCTACTCTTTATGTAAATACTGGTATCGTTTATGAGTTACCATGTTGTATCTATAAATAAGACTCTTCCTATCAGTAATAAGACACAGAGAAAAGTTGTTTTCCATTCTCTCATTCTTTATTCTTCCTTTTATCTTCTCTCTGTTATTAGCTTTATTTTATAACACGTTATCAGGATGAGAGTTATCCAACTGAGCTAGTGAAGGCATATATTTTTGTTTCTCTCTAAGGACAACGCTCTGCATACCCCTACTGAGGTTCTTTCTAATCTTTTCCTCATTCACAACTTTATCTTATATTCTTATTTGTGTGATGATAATTGTTTGAATTTTTTCATCTCTGCCTCATTATTATTATTATTTGATTGTTATTAATCTTTTATGTGCTAGTTCTAAACATGTCAAAGGTCATTTGAGTTGTACTTTTCATACACCAAAGCATCTTACAAATAATGAGAAGAACATAGAAACACACTTTGCTTATGAAGATGATGATTCTGATTATGGCCATATGATGCTACTCATCTTGATATTATTATTTTTTTTGCTAAACCAAATGGAAGCATTGATCACCTATGATGATGAGAGTGTTAAAAAAAATATTTTCTCATATTATGCTCTTAATTTTAAGACAATGTTGTATATTTGTTTCATGTTTCATGTTGCTTATATAGAAGTTTTACTTGATCAATAAAATCCTCTAAATATCTTATTTTTCTTCTCCTTTTTCATAATAATAACTAATATTGACATTTATGTTTATATGAAGAATGAATGTTGGCGCTAGCACTAATGTTGAGGATTTGTGTCTTATTGATAGTGCAACAACTCATACAATTCTCAAGAGTAATACATTTTTTTCTTGTTTGGTAATGCGAGAAGTCAATATTGCTACTATTTCTGGAACTAAAAATAAAATTGAAGGCTCCGAAAGAGCTATTGTACTTCTACCAAGAGGTACATGATTACATATTAAAAATGCATTTTATTCTCCTAAGTTTGATAGAAATTGATTAAGTTTCAAGGATATTCGTCTAAATGGATATCATATTAAGACAAATAATGAAGGAGATATTGAATAACTTTATATCACTTGAATTGAGTCGAATAAAAAATGTGTATTGGCGAAATTATCAGCCTTCTCTTATGTCTTGTAATACACATATATTAATGCGATTGAAATGCATGTCATTGTAAGCCAGAAGCCTACAAATAGAAATGAATTTCTTTTTTGACATGATCGGTTGGGTCATCCTAGATATATCATGATGCGAAAAATAGTTCAAAACTCATATGGACATCCACTTAAAAGTCAAAAACTTTTTTAGTCAAATGATTTCTCATGTACTGCATGTTCGTAGGAAAGTTGATAATAAGACCATCACAAAAAAAAAAAGAAATGAGTCAATCTCTTTTTTAGAATAAATATAGGGTGATATTTGTGGTCTAACACACCCATCATGTGGATCATTTAGATATTTCATGGTTTTAATTGATGCATCCACTAGATGGTCATTTATTTGTTTACTATCAACTCGAAATCGAGCATTTGCTAAGTTATTAGCACAATTGATCAAGAGCCCACTTCCCAGATTATCCAATTAAGAAAATTTGTCTTGATAATGCTGGTGAATTTACATCTTATGGTTTGAATGAGTATTGTTTGTCAATTGGAATTGAAGTTGAACATCTAGTAGGACATGTTCATACTCAAAATGGACTTGCAGAATCATTGATAAAATGTCTAAAATTGATTGCAAGACCATTTCTTATCAAAGCTAAACTTCCGATGACTACTTGGGGATATGCAATTCTACATGATGTTGTATTGATTCGAATCAGACCAACAAGTTATCACAAATACTCTTCTCTACAGTTGGGTTTTGGCCAACAACTTAATATTTCTCATTTAAGAATTTTTGGGTGTGCTGGATATGTCCCAATTTCCCCACCAAAAAAGACTATACTGGGTCCTCAAAGACGTTTGGGAATATAAGTTAGATATGATTCTGCTTCGGTAATAAAATATCTTGAACCATCAATAGGTGACTTATTTACAACTCGATTTGTTGATAGTCATTTTGATAAATCAGTTTTTCCAATGTTAGAGGGAGAAAGAAAGAAACTGGAAGAGAATATTGGTTAGAATGAATTATCATTATCTGATCTTGATCCTCGTACAAAAGAATGTGAACTAGAAGTTCAACAGATATTTCATTTACAAAAATTGGCCAACCAATTATTATATGCTTTTACTGACACAAAAATGAAGTCACATATACTTGTTGCTAATGCTCCAATCAGAATTGATATTCTTGTTGGACAATCTAATATAGCAAATGAATCTCAAACATGCTTTAAGTGTGGTAGGCCCATCTGTTCCAAAGATAAAAATCCTTGGATGAGAAAAAGGGAAAAAAAAGGCAAGATGGCCTAATAGAGGGGGTAAAAGTCCCAAAAGATTATTTTGACATAATTAATGATTTAGTTACAGAAGAACCTCAGGTACCTGAAATTGTTGAAAATTATGAGATCTCAATAAATTATGTTATGAATCATGTAATATGGAACCGAAATAAAGTGAACATTGATAAGGTTTCTGCATATAATGTAGCAATGGATGTTATAAGTGACAAAGAGGATCAAGAACTAATGACAATTAAAGATTGTCGACAAAGAAATGACTGGCCAAAATGGAAAGATGCAATTCAACCAGAATTAGACCCGCTTGCTAAACTAAGTATTCAAATCCACCTCATTCAAAATAGAAATTAAAATTTAACAAACAAAATGATAACTAAATTAAGTAAAAAAGTTTGTTTTGATTTAGATTTATTTTTCAAATCCAAATGATTCAATTTGATTGAACTTTATAATTAGCTCAAATCAAAAAATTAATGATTCAAATATTAATTGTCTTACTTGATATCTCATTTATAGAGTATACATGTGTGAAAAGAATATTTAATCATTAACTTGGTTCATGTCTTTAATCTCTTTTTATCTTTTTCTATGCATGTTTTTTATTTAATAATGGTAGATAAATATATAGTCCTCATTACCTAGATTTATCGTTCATGTCATCCACTTCTCTTCATGATGCACTACAAAAAAGTTTAATTTTAAAGGAGATTTATTACTAGAGGTTATAAAACCTCTTATAATTTATTGGCATAAGGGAGGTTTTTTAAACCTCTGGTAAGTACAAGGAGAGGGGTTTTGTAATGAACCTAGGAAAATTTCCCTCCATAATTTTTTTAGAATCCCTCTTTACATTTTTTACACAAAGCCTCTTATATCATTTCACTCGTCTATCCTAAAAACACATTCCCCAAACGTCAAATCTTCATCTCTTAACTTCAAATATTTGTCTCTCAATTTCAGTAGAAATAGTTTCCTTTGCAATTGCAACTTCCGATTTCCTTCTTCGAATCTTCACCGTAGCTTCCAATCGATAATGGTTTTCCATTTAGGATTTTAATTTTTTTTTCACTTTGTCGTTGATTTCTCACTTGGCCATCTTTATTATTTGTTTTCGTGAAAAGATTCAGTTTGAAGTGTTGTGTTTTCTAAAATTTGCAGTGCGTCTAAGACCAATTGCTTTGCTCGTTCAGTGGCCTTGCCATCTTCGTTTCGGGTTTAGTTAATTGTGGTTAATTTTTGTGTTGTAATTGTTGAAATTTTTATGTTTAAATTTAAGGTTAAATAGAGTAATTAGTGCTGGCATCAAAGCGTTTCTGATTGTAATAGTACCTATGGTACGTTGGAAGAAGGACCTTCAATCGTTTGGTCTGTTTGCTTCTCTCAAATAGTACATTAGGATTGGGGGTCTACGCACATGGATTGGTACAATCACTTCTTCTCCTCTTAGAAGAATAAATACAATCAAGCGTTTTGGATTCTCATGTAAACCACTAAAACTAGGTTTAATTAGGCTTCGCTCTTTATAGTGTTATAGTTTGGGATTTTATAGAGAAATAAAAATGTGTTATATATAAAAAAGATGAAAGTGTGTTATCCGCAATGAATAAAAGAAAATCTCATAGAAAATCAAGTTCATGTTCTTTTATTTTCTCTCTCAATGGTCATACTATGCAGTTATTATATTTTGGTATAATGAGAGGGTGCAAAATATGAACTTTTTTTCTTTGGGCTTTTAAAACTGATAAATGTAATTAATTTCCTTTGTAGTAGTGATGATAAAATTCATGATTCATAAAATCTGCACCAAATAGTAGGCCAAGGACCCACATTCTCTTTGAAATGCTTGGTTGCCTTCCTTCTTTACCATTTTCTTGTTTCATTAATTACTTTCAACAATTGCTTATCTCTATTATTGCTTATCATCTTTTGCTTGAAGGTCAGTGAAGGTAGATGCATATGTAGGGATATTCTGGAGAGTGGACTACCATTTGCAGGCTTTGTGGTAACTAGTCAACATTCTCATATAAACTTTGAGTAAATTCTAGACATTCTTCCTTTTCATTAATGCTAAAAGTCATTATGCTATTTTCAAGTATTTAATTGTCTCATAAGACCATTTTCAATCATTGTTATCTGAATTACAAGAAACTTCACATGACTTGGAAAGTTTGGTTTCAATTTAGCTTCTCTTTCAAGAAAAATAATTACTTTTTTAGATGTTAAAACTCCAACCTTTATGGGGAAATAAGCTGAAAGTAACCTCTTTCTTCTACTTTAGTAGCTAAAGTTTAGCTAACATGTCCGAGAGTAATTTTTAAATTTTTTTTTATTTTGTTTCTTGATGATTTAAATTTTAATTTATATCATAGTATAAATACATATGTTGAAGCACTTTGGAATTGAGCATAATGGGATTGTAAAATCCACGTGGTCAACTTAGTGGGAACAGGGCTTGGTAAGCATGAAGAAAAGTAAATGTCATAAATTCAACTTACTTTTAAATTTTTGAACTTCCAATTTTGGATTTCTTGAAATGACCTTTGAACCGAGTGCTTTTGCCATTAGAAGCATCTCCACTTTGTGGCAGCTTTTATAGGGTGAACATAAGTTCCATTTTACTTTTAAATTTTTGGTTCCTTCCATTGAACATAAATTCTCTCTGACATTAGAACTCCTATTTCGACATGCACTGAAAGAGAAAAACTTAACGTGAATAAATTCTTATTTCCTTCCTTGAATTCTCTATGAGAATAAAATTCCCATTCAACATGCCTTAAAAAGTGAAAAAAACACCTAAGTTAAGAATTGAGGATTGTTAGTAGTTGAAAAAGTCTCACTAGATTGTTAGTACCTTAAAAATTAAGGATTGTTGATGATTTTGAGTTTGATGTAAGTTTATAGTTTTGTTAGGCATGTTGTAAAGTACACGCAGTTTGATTAATTTTATTACTTATGTTCTAAAATAGGTTTAAATTGTACAAAACTATCAAGGAGAATTGCTTCATGAATTTCTTGTGTGTCATTTATCATCGGTAATATTTAATTTTTTAGTATATTAATATATATTATATACTGTAAAGAATGTTACTAATTATGATTATTTTTTTATATTAGGTATCTAATAAAGGGAATCTCCCTAATGAAGAAACAAATGACTTAGATCAAGATTGATAGTTGAAAAATCTTATTAGACTTTCATTTTGTTTTACTTTATAACAATTACAACAAAAATATTGTAATATTTCTCTAGTTTGAATGTTTAAACTTTATTATTTACTTTGAACTTATAGACAACGTTCCTTGTTTTTATGAATGTTATATCTAGTTATAAACAAATATCCAAATCTTAGAATTTTTGCTTATTATATGTTTTACGAATTATATACATTCAAAAAGTGTAACAAATAAAATTAAGGGAATTTAAAAAATAAGTAAAAACATTGATAAATAATGAATTGCATTGTAGGGGTGAAAAACACTAAAAAGGGACTTTCAGTACTAATATACAGAATAAACCCCGTGAAGTACCACGGGTTCCCAAATTGCATATAAATACCAGGGGTTTTAAAATCGTTGGTAATTACTAAGAATTTTAAAACCACCAGTAATTACTAGGAGTTTCAAAATCGTAGGTAAATACCAAGGGTTTCAAAACTGTTGGTAAATACCAAGGGTTTGAAAATCGTAGGTAAGTGTTGTTTTACCAAGGATTAGTCAAACCTGCCTGTAAACCATTAACGACACTAGTTTTTCTAGGAGAAAAACAAATTGCGGGTAACTCCTTTAGTGGGGGTTAAAACCCCCGAAAATGGTATAAATAACGCTTGGTAAAAATTATTTTTCTTATAGTTATAGATCATAGTATAGATGCTCCAACTCATCCTCTTGATGTGAAGCACTTGTAGTTGGTAACCTTTTAAACATATATAATTTATTTTATTTCATTTCACTAATAAAAAAAATAATGTCTATTATTTTGTTTAGTCAAGGGAATATTTGACATTATTGTGGGTGTTATAAATTGATGACAGAGATAAAAATCAACATGAATTAGCATCGGACATCCTACAAGATTAGGCATGGCAACGAGACGGGACGGGGATGGGTTTCACTATCCCATACCCATCCTCGTAGAAAATATTCATTCCCATCCCCATATTCAAATCCAACGGGTATCAAACTTTTGTCCCATTCCTATCCCCACTAGGTAACGAGTATCATCTCGTACCCATACCCATTCCTGTTTTCTTACTACTTCAATATTAATTTTAATTAATTTTTATAAAATAATAAAAAATTACGGTAAAGAAAACATAATATTATCAAATATTCAATACTAGGAGCAAAATTGTTTCTTCCATATCAAATACTTTGAAATAAATTATAATTATTTACATTTTAGATTAGAATACCGAATAAAATTTCACGAGAATCAAAACATTTATTAAATTTGCAAACATTAATGAAACCTACTTGATAAAATTTACAAATATTTTAAAAAAATATATAAAAGGAAAACAAATATTCAAATTAAAATATATTTTAAATATATGTTTACTTCAATTTTTTAATTTCTAATGAATCTATTTTTTATAAACTAATAAAAGTTATAATACATCACTTGATCAAAATAACGCAAAGAACAAATAATAAACATAATAATAACATTTTTTACATAGATCTTATATCTTTTGAACTCTGATATATCTTGGATGGTGATAAAAAAAATTTCATGACAATTACATTCAATTTTTATATTCTAGTAAATAAAATTTATTTATACAGTTATAGTGAAAAAATTACAGTATGATTGATAATGAGTTAAAAAATATAAAATAATTAGATAAAATATATTGAAATAGTATTCTACATGATGAAAATAAAAAACAAATAAAAATCATAAAAAATTAACAAATGTGTGTCTTAGAAATAATATGAGAGACTAGAAAAGAAATCGCACAAAGAAAAAAATGTATAATTAAGGGTATAATAAGATGAAAAATATCTTAGAGATCTCAGCAAACTTTTCAAATATCAACATATATACTCAATGGTTGATAAATAACGAAAATTATTTTAGCGAAACAAAATAGTTCTTCAAATGAAACAGAATGAATAATAATAAATAAATAATATTGTTTTTATATTACCTAATAAATGAAAGGTTTGTGCTATTAAACACTTAAATTAAGAGTATTAAACATTCTCATGTCAAAGGAAAATATATATAATAAATAAAAATATGAAAAAATAATAGCAATATTTAAATGTGAGACATAAATATTTTTTAATTGACATACATTATTTTAACATAATTACATAAAGGTTATGATAAGATTAAAAGTATATTAGAGATTCAAATGATTTTTGTAACAAACCAAATAATTAGAAGAAATGAAAAATAGAAAGTATATATATATATATATATATATAGGATTAATTAATTAATTATGAATGTTTTAATAATTTAAATGGGGGCGGAGATATGGCGGGGACGGGGATTATGGTGGGAATATGTACATCCCCCTACTCATCTCCATATCCAATTGAAAAAGTCAGAGATTTCCCATAGTCATACCCATACCCAGTCAATGCGGAGATTCCCCGTCAAAATGGGAATAGGATCAGGCAATACCCACGGGGGCAGGTTTATTTGCCATTTCTATACAAGATCGACGTAAAATTGAGACCTTTTGAAAGAAGAACAGGACAACATTTAATGTTTGCTAGTGCACTAACAAACGTTAAATAACGTAAAATAGTTTTACTATAACTGACGTTATTTAATGTCTGTCATTGCACTAACAAACGTTACAATGTTTTACTATATCCTATAGACCTTTTGCAATCTACACAAAGAAAGTCATTAATCTTAAACCTAAACCTAACTCCATATTTAGAGTAGAAATGTTTCCCACTCCTTTCTTATTTGCTTCATTATCTTGTTCGAGATAGGTGATGTGATAGAGGACTATCCCTAGATTCCATACAAGAAGAACTTGAAGATGAACCTTTACAATTCAAAGGACCTATGACAAGGGCAAGGAGCAAGAGATTGGAAAATCAAATCTATTCAAGGCTCTTGATACTACAAGCAACTGCAAGTGGAAATTCAAAGGATATGAAGATCATGGCTTAGAGTACTTTTGAAGGATAGTTATTAGGAAATTAGTTTATATTTTTGGACTTTGGGTTTTCTTTTAGAAATCAGTTATGTTCTATGTTTTTGGGCTTTGGGTTTTCTTTTATAAATTAGTTTATGTTTTGGTTTGAGCCTTCTTGTAGGGTTCTTAGGTTTTCTTAAACTCATGTGCCTATATATAGAGGTACCAAAAACTATTGTAGACACTTTTAGTCATATATTGAATTTGATTTCATTAAAGAGAGGATTCTCTTTGTTCTTGGCTTAGGCCTCCGGTTCTTATCAAAGATTAACATCTTTGTGGAGAATCTTCACTTGACTTATCAATCTGCTAGATTGTGGCATCCTCCATCTCTGCCTTATTCCGCATTCTTCCCTGAATTATTCAAATTCAGAAACGATCATACTCTTTCCTGGATAGGATTGTATCATCTAGTATCTAGAGCAAGGTTCTGGTTTGAATTTCCTCTTCCATGTTATTTTTCTGTCATATGAAAAAAAAACTACAATATTTGAATGTCTAGTTGTTTTGTGTTTTGTTTTAAATTTTATTTGTTTCATTTGTAAGGAGTAAAACCCCTAAGGTTGTTTCCAATTTGGTTGATTTTTTTTTTATTTTGCGTATTTTTTTCTTTTCTATTTTCTATTTAGATTGTGTATTTCTACATTTGATTCATGGAAATTATTTGTTTTTGTGTTTGGAATTTGCAAGTGCACTTACTTTGATTTACATGAGTATGAGGGTTTGAAGGATAGATTGTTTAGTTTGTTTTTGTGTTGAACTGCAAAAAAAAAAGGACAACAAAACAAATTGTGGATCAAAGTCAAAAGGAAATAAATATATATTAAAAAAAAGGATAAAAAAAAGGGAGTTCAACACAACTTTTTGTTACAATTTTATTTGTGGTTTATTGATATCTACTTGCAATCAGTTTTTGTCTTAGAGTCTCTGTGTTTTGTCTAGAGTTTTGAATTTTCTTTGTCCTCTAAAGTCAAGATTTAGATCTCGCAACATTTTTCACATTATTTGTTCACTCTTTGCTAAGTTACTAGAGTTCTTTGCCAAGTCCCAAAGGGAATTTGAGTGGTAAAAGGCAAGAGAGTACATTCAAGAAAAAGCCTATAAGTGTGATACACAAGTGGAAAATTGAGTGAAACACTTAGCAGAGTGGTGAGGTAAAAAAAAATTATTGTTGCTAACATTTGCTTGCAGGGCTTGACTTCTTCCTAGAATAGTGAGCCTTTATTACCTAAGACTGCGACACTTATGGTTACACTTGATAGGCTCACATTACAAATGAATCAAATGCAACAACACAATCAACAACAGTTCGAAAGGCTCCAAAAGTCTAATGAAGATGTGAGCGTAAGATTAGAGGGGGTGGTGAGAAGAAGAAGGAGACATGATGATTCAGACCATTCTTCTCATAATAATGAAGCGAAACATGTTTTTAGGCCACGGAGAGGCCAAAGATGAGAGGCATTTGGGAATCACATGCTTAGGAGGGATAATGATGAAGATGAGCATGGTTTTAGACCAAGGCGAGGTGAAAGACGAGAGAAGTTTGGGAACCACACACCTCGAAGAGATAAGATGTGGAGGAAGATTATAATTCCTAAATTTAATGGAGCTAATGACCAGGAAGCCTACCTGGGATGGGAAATGAAGCTTGACCAAATCTTCAACTCTTACGATTATGAAGATGATGATAAGGTGCTTATGGCTTCCTTGGAGTTTGAAGGCTATGTTATGAATTGGTGGAATCAAATCACCATGGACATAACTAGAAGAAGGCGGTTGCCAATTTCTACATGGGAGCAATTAAAGGTAGCTATGAAGGAAAGATTTGTGCCTCCTTATTATAAAAAGGAGATTTTCAACAAATTACAAAGACTTACACAAGGAAATAGGAGTTTTGAAGAGTATGTTCAAGAGATAGAGGTCACCTTGATGCAAGCTGAAGTGGAAGAAACACATATGGCTACAATGGCTAGATTCTTGAATGGATTAAATAGGAAGATTCGAGATGTGGTGGAAATGCACCATTATGAAACCTTGGAGGATCTTTTCATCAAGCCATCAGAGTGGAACAACAACTCAAGAGAAGAAGCGCCTACAAGAAGTCATCCACCTCATGGAGAGATAAGGAGAAATATAAGAAGGGGAACAACTTCTACCATTCCTAAATCTAAGGAGAAGGAGTCCTTAAATGGTAAAGTAACTTCTCAAGCTAGTAATGATGATTCTTCCCGTTCTAGTGCAAAAAATGTTTTAAATGTTTGGGTAGAGGACATATCGCAACTGAATGTCCCAACAGATGAACTATGATGTTGTTGGCGAATGGTGAGTACATTAGTGAGCATTCTACGGGTGACTCATCTGAATCACCTAGTAGTGATGAGGAGGAAAAGGAGTGTGAAGTCCCCCCTTTGGAGGGAGATCTCTTGATGGTTAGACGGTTGTTGGGTAGTATGAATAAGGAGGAAGATGAGACCCAAAGAAGAAATATTTTTCATTCTCAATGTATGGTTATGGGAAAGGTGTGTTTACTCATCATTGATGGAGGTAGTTGTACAAATGTAGCACGTGGAGAAGCTTGGTTTGGTGACATCTATACACCCTAGTCCTTATGCTTTGCAATGGTTGAGTGAGGATGGAAAATTGATGGTAGGTAAGTAGGTGAACATTGCTTTCTCTATAGGTAAATATGTTGATGAGGTAGTATGTGATGTGGTACCTATGTAGGCGAGTCACTTACTGTTGGGAGGCCTTGGCAATATGATAGAAAGGTAACCCATGATGGTCTAGCCAATAAGTATTCTTTCATGTTTAAGGGGCAAAAGGTGTCCCTAACACCTTTATCTCCTAGAGAGGTTTGTGAGGATCAACTTAAGATGCGAGTGAAAAGAGAGCAAAAGCGAAAAGAAGGAAGAGAGAAAATTCCAGAAAAAGACAAAAAAAAGGAAAATAAAAAAATAAAGAGAGAGAAAAGTCTTTTCTTGTGAGAAAAAGAGCTCAATAGAGCGTTGATTTCAAAACAACCCTTATATTTGCTGATGCCTAACAATATTTGTTTGTCTTTTGTACAAGCTTCCTTGTCTTTAGGTATGGAGCAACTTCTCAAGGAATATGATGATGTCTTTCCTCAAGACATCCCTTATGGTTTACCTCCTCAGAGGGGTATTGAGCATAATATAGATCTCATTCCAGGTGCATCCCTTCCTAATAGGCCAACCTATAGGAGTAATCCAGAAGAAATCAAAGAGATACAAAAACAAGTGGAGAAAATTTTGGAAAAAGGATGGATTCGGGAAAGTTTGAGTCCCTGTGCTATGCCAGTAATTCTGGTACCTAAGAAAGATGGATCGTGGAGGATGTGCAGTGACTGTAGAGCCATCAACAATATCACTATAAGGTACTGCCATCATATCCCTAGACTTAATGATGAAGGATTGACCCCAACCAAGGATGGAGGAACATGCTTAAGAAGACTAAACATGTTTAGAAACGAAGTTCACTAATCCTTCATCCCTTTCATTTGTGTTTGTTATTTTTGATTCCCTAAGTTGACTTAGTTGACTTAGTTGAATCAACTTTAGTTGACTTGTTAACCTTTGACTAGGTTTGACTTGTTGACTATAGTTGACTTGACTTAAGCAAACATGCTAATCTATGTTTATTTGCTTTGTAGGTTAATTAAGTAGAAAGCAATGCTAGTTGGCGCATGGTGATTGGGAAGCATAAATGATGTGGAGGAGAGAGTAAAACAAAGGCATAAACATAAAGTAAAAGGTATAAAGCAAGTGGACCTATGTACCTTTGGTCTCCTTTGCTTTTAGCACACTTTGGCCACTTTTTGGAGACATATGAGACACATTCTTTGTCTCCTTTTGTGCTAGAACGAAATTAGCCTTGCACACACCATAGTTAGCTCTTTTGTCTCTCATTTTTGTAACCTTATTTGACTTAGTTTCTAGAAGTTAGGGTTAGGTTTTTGTAGAGACATCCTTAGGTATCTTTTATTTGCTTAGAGGTCCCTAAACTCTTCTATATAAGGGGTGCTCCTAGACATGTAAAAGGGTTGAACATTTTGAAGTAAAAACACTCTTGTGTCTCAACCATTTGTGAGAGTTTCCTCCCTAGGGAGTGAATACTGTTAAGCCTTATCTTGTATAGCAAGTGGCGGCGCACATCCACTCATCTTCAAGGTTGCCAAGGCTTCTAGCCTAGCCTTGTAGTGGCGTGCTTCTCACATTTTTACCATTTCTTTCCTTTCCATTTTATGTTTTCTTCTTCCATTATTCATCTTCTATGCTTTCCATTTTTATTGTTTCTTCTTTCATTTTGCTCTTTAAGTGTTGTTATTGTCATGTGTGTTTTAAGCTTGAATCCAACTCTCTTCTTACTTTAATTGTTCTTGGTTTTCTATTGTTTATGTGCCTTCCATTTCCTTTTTGTTTTGAATCAATCCATCATCTTATTCTCTTGAGCTTTGTGAAAGGAACCTTCACATCTAGATAGCATGCTATCTTAATGTCCAGTGGGGATTTCACTTAGCTTTCTTAATCATCTCACACCATATTCAATAATCATAAAAAGGAACAAGATAATCCTTCATCACTTAATGACTTGCTTGATGAAATGCATGGTGCTTGTTATTTTTCCAAAATAGATTTAAAAAGTGGTTATCATCAAATAAGGATGGGAGAGGGAGATGAATGGAAAACTACTTTTAAAACTAAATTTTGCTTGTATGAATGAATGTTATGCCTTTTGGGTTAACCAATGCACCTAGCACCTTTATGCGGTTAATGAACCATGTGTTGAGGGATTTCATTGGTAAATTTGTTGTTGTATATTTTGATGATATTTTGATATATAGCAAAACACTTAATTCACACATGGGACATGTAAAGGGAGTTCTAGAAGTACTGAGGCGGGAAAAACTATATGCCAATAAGGACAAATGCATTTTTTGTACACATGAAGTGGTTTTCCTGGGGTTTGTCGTTAGCTCAAAAGGGGTACAAGTTGATGACGAAAAAGTCAAAGCCTTTAGGGACTAGCCCATCCCTAAGAATGCAAGTGAGGTCAAAGTTTTCATGGCTTGGCTAATTTTTATAGGAGGTTTGTCAAGGATTTTAGCACCATATCATCCCCACTAAATGAAATTGTTAAGAAAGATGTAGGCTTTAAGTGGGGAAAGGAACAACAAGATGCTTTTGATAGTCTCAAATACAAACTCACACATGCACCTATCTTAGCTTAACCAAATTTTGACAAATCCTTTGAGCTAGAGTGTGATGCTTCAAATGTGGGTATAGGCGGTGTTCTCTTATAGGAAGGGCATCCTATAGCCTATTTCAGTGAAAGGTTGAAAAGGGCGGTGGGAAACTATTCCACTTATGACAAAGAGTTATATCCCCTAGTTAGAGCTTTGCATACTTGGCAACATTATTTGCTTCCTAAGGAATTTGTAATTCATAGTGATCATGGTCCTTAAATATCTTAAGAGCCAAGGTAAACTCAACAAAAGAAATGCTAAATCGGTAGAATTTATTGAACAATTTCCTTATGTTGTTAAGCATAAAACAGGTAAGGCAAATGTTGTGGCTGATGCATTATCTAGGAGGCATGCATTATTATCTATGGTTGAAACTAAAATACTTGGTTTTGAAATTTTTAAGGAATTGTATGTTGATGACCATGATTTTGGTGAAATCTATCAACATTGTGAAAAAGGGAGCTTTTAAAGATTTTTTCAAGCATGATGCGTTTCTTTTCAAAGGAACTAAGTTGTGTGTGCCTAAAGGGTCAATGAGGGAATTATTTGTAAAAGAAGCTCATGAAGGGGGATTAATGGGACATTTTGGGGTTCAAAAGACCTTAGACATATTGCATGATCATTTCTTTTGGCCTCACATGAAACATGATATGCATTCTTTTTGTAATAAATGTATCACTTGTAAGCGTGCTAAATCTAAGTCTATGCATCATGGGATGTTTATGCCCTTACCTGTTCCGAACTCTCCTTGGATTGATATTTCTATGGACTTTGTTTTGGGTCTCCCAAGGTCCAAAGGGGAAAAAGATTATGTTTTTATTATCATTGATAGGTTCTCAAAGATGGCCCACTTTATTCCTTGCCACAAAAGCGGTGATGCCAATCATGTGGCCAATTTATTTTTCAAAGAAGTGGTAAGATTACATGGATTTCCACGGAGCATTGTCTCAGATAAGGATGTCAAATTTGTTAGCTATTTTTGGAAGGTCTTATGGGTAAGTTAGGTACAAAGCTTCTCTTCTCTACAACTTGTCATCCTCAAATAGATGGCCAGACAAAAGTGGTAAATCGAACTCTTTCGCAACTCCTTAGATGTTTTGTAAACAAATATTTGAAAACTTGGGACGAGTGATTACTTCATGTGGAGTTTGCTTATAATAAGGTAGTTCATTCTACTACTCAGATGTCTCCTTTTGAGGTAGTATATGGTTTTAATCCTTTAACCCCATTAGATTTGTTACCTTTACCTAATATTGATTCTATGACTAACAAAGATGGACTTTCTAAAACAACTTTTGTCTGAAACTTGCATAAAGAGGTAAAGGCCCAAATAGAAAAGAAGATGGAGAAGTTAGCCTCTAAGGCTAACCAAGGGAGGAAGCAGATCAAGTTTGAACTTGGCGATTGGGTATGGGTTCACTTTAGGAAGGAAAGATTTCCTTTTAAACGAAAATCTAAACTTTTACCAAGAGAAGATGGACCATTTCAAGTTCTTAAAAGAATCAATGACAATGCCTATATTGTTGATCTACCTGAAGATTATGGGGTAAGCTCTAGTTTCAATATTAATGACTTGTCTCCATTTGATGTAGGTTCGAAATTGAGGACAACTTCGATTCAAGAAGGAGAGAATGATAGAGGACTATCCCTAGAATCCATACAAGAAGAACTTGAAAATGAACCTTTACAATTCAAAGGACCTATGACAAGGGCAAGGAGTAAGAGATTGGAAAATCAAATATATTCAAGGCTCTTGATACTACAAGCAACTGCAAGTGGAAATTTAAAGGATATGAAGATCATGGCTTGGAGCACTTTTGAAGGATAGTTATTAGGAAATTAGTTTATATTTTTGGACTTCGGGTTTTCTTTTAGAAATTAGTTATGTTCTATATTTTTGGGCTTTCTTTTATAAATTAGTTTATATTTTGGTTTGGGCCTTCTTATAGGGTTCTTAGGTTTTCTTAAATTCATGTGCCTATATATAAAGGTACCAAAAACTATTGTAGACACTTTTAGTGATATATTGAATTTGATTTCATTAAAGAGAGGATTCTCTTTGTTCGTGGTTTGGCCTCTGGTTCTTATCAAAGATTAATATCTTTATGGCGAATCTTCACTTGACTTATCAATCTGCTAGATTGTGGCATCCTCCATCTCTGCCTTATTCCGCGTTCTTCTTTGAATTATTCATTTCATGCCTCTTGAGGATTCAAATTCAGAAACGATCATACTCTTTCCTGGATAGGATCGTATCATGATGAATTCTTGAAGGACTGAAAAAATGACACAACTTCTTTAAGGGCAAACAATCGCTTCAACCTTGGTATTGTAGGCGATTAACACACCCGCTTGGCAGAGGGAATATCTTTGTCTTTGTAACATCCCGCCCGGATATTACGAATTTAATAAAATAAAATGGAAATAATATGTCAGCATCATTTATTAAAATCTCATTTAATAACAATACCTCGTTTCCCAAAACACGGGAAATGTAAAACTTCATTAAATTACCAATGAGTCCATAAATACAAAACTGTGAGTTTAGTCAAGTAGGCCATGAGCCTTTACATCATATTTTAAAATAGAATAACAAAAATGTGAACATAAAAATTCCCATAATCATCCCCTCTCCGCAGGTAAGCCTCACCAGCTCCACCTGCATCATCACCTGCTCACGTGTACCGCGTACACGATCATCGCCAAACACAAGCAGATAGGGTGAGCTAACAATTGAAACACACAAAAATATACCAAACATACATATACATGTAAAACCAATACAAATAATATAACAATAACACAAACGTTTTCTTTATATTGCATGGCCACAAAAATATAAAATATCCTTTCTTTTCCCACAGAACCCTACTCCATTTCCATCACATGGCCACCACCATGTAAACCGATGCACCTAGTGGAAGTCTCGTTACCTTCCCTCCACATGGCCACCACCATGTATATTAGGTACATCAGGAAACCTCGTTCCAATTCTTCACATGGCCACAACCATGTTAGTAGTGTTCTACATCTTCTATTAAGTATCTCAAGGTGCTTTGCTGCAACACCTATCGGCCACAACCGATAGAGCACGTGCGAAAACCATGCTACGGATCACACACCGTAACGCCAGGTGGAGTTCCCAAGTACGAACATAGTCCGTAACTTTCCAAGACTACCAAACTCGTCAACAACCAATGAGGAGGGCAATCCATCTGGACCCATCCGTACTGGCCACAACCAACACACTCACACCGGCACACTCGCCAACCCGAGCCACAACCCAAGGTTCCTCGTGTTCATCCGCTATCCTGAGCCACAACTCAAGGAAAGTCATTACGGGCCACAACCCATAGAATGCTACGTGCTTAACCCCTATCCTGAGCCACAACTCAAGGATATATTCCGGGCCACGACCCTTGGAACACCAGCAAGCCCACCATCGAGATGTTCTTAGAAGCCTTATAGACCATGCTTTACAATTTCCAACTCATCCCATTAATATAGCAATAACACATGCTTTGAAAGTTTCTCGACACCCTCGCTCATTTAAACTAAACTCCTTGGTTTAACCTGTCCAGCCTATCTCACTTAAGGTAGACCCATTAGCTTGGGCGAGCCCCCATCACCTCTGCATCCTATGAAGTCTCGCTTAAGTGAGATCATTCTCGCTTGGGCGAGACTCCCACTCGCCCAAAATTAATATACCTCGTCTAGGCGACGAGTTCAACAACAACCACCAACCTTCCCTCGAGATCTCGCTTAGGCGAGAGGTGCTCACCTGAGCGAGACGTCATTCCGCTCAAAACCACAATCAATCCCGCCTATGCGAGATGTTCAATAAAACCACCTAAATCACCCACGAATTCTCGCTTGGGCGAGGTATACTCGCCTAAGCGAGATGACCCGTCGCCCAAGACCAAATCACACCGCCTGGGCGAGATGCACGAGTAAAATAGAGGATACGCGTCCCTGCATGTCTCGTCTAGGCGAACCTAGCTCGCCTGAGCGAGAATTGCAGGTTCTAACACTGATTCACGCACAAACACATTGCACCAGCGACCCAAAACATAACCCAACCATACCAATTCATTCAGCACAACTTTGATAGACATTTTAGCATAATGGAACACGAAAATATGCCCCAACAACCCCATCTTTGTACAATCACAGAATAGGCAGTGTATAACCCCATTATTTTCATGCTTTTACACTAGAATTCAATCAAACAGTACCAATTCACCCAACCCTGAATTCATCACAGATACAGTGCAGAATCCATAGCATGTACTCATAAAAACCATGCAATATAATCAAAGGCATACAATTTCGGGTTCAGCTCCCCTAACCTGAAAAATCCCTTGCTTAACTTCTGAAATTGGGAAAATTCCTTTGATCACCAAGGCTTGCCTTATCACCACTTCAATTACCCCTATCTAATTCTCTCAAAATTCTCTATTTTACCTTGAATTCGTGCACCTCTTAGAGCTCTCTGAAAACAGCCTCTCTTAGGTCTATGCAAAAAAAAAAACGGGGGAATATGATTAAATTTGGATTTTATTGCGCTTTTCAAGGGTCGTGACTTGATTGTTTCTCAGCCCTTTAGCTTGCCCACTTTCTGCTAGGTTTCTCCACAATTAAAGTTTAAGCAAAAAGAGTTAAATTTGACTCACCAAGGTTTGAACTCATGACCTTCCCACTACCAAGTCAAAGCTAAACCACCAAGCCAACTTATGTTTCTTGCTAACACGCACAATTCAAGCATTATCTCATACAAAAATGTGGCTCAACGTATCATTAAAGCAACAATAGCAAAAACACACACAATTGGCATACATAGGACTCGAACCTAAGTCCCCTCACACAATCAAAGTACTCTCAACCATTTGAGCTAGTACTTTTCCACGTCATTCATAACAGAATTTAATGTCATAAATGCACTACCCTCCCGCATTTATTAATTAATTATTCATTTAATTAATTAAATTCCGCTGATCTTATAGTCTTCATCAGCACTACTTCCATCAATTTTCTTTTTAAATAATAATAAACCACATGTTGGACACACCTTTAGTGAAACAAACTCATCTTTGTACAATACACAATCAATGAGGGTATGCATGTATCTTTTTGTACTCTAAACCTACTCGAAATAAAATTTTCTTCACCTCGTAATTATGGATAGGTAACATGTTATTTTCTTAAAGCATATTCTTCAATAACTCCAATTATGCGAAACTTTTATTAGCCCATCGGCTTCTTGATTTTAAACTGAACAATTTCAAAGTTTTCGATATCGTGTAAAGTTAGCGCATCATGGGTACAAATTTTCCTCTGAATTGGACTTTAGATAATCATATAAATGAGCTCTTCCAAAATTTTCTTCACCAATATTACGCACCATGTCCTCTAAATGATCACTCATTCATTCATCCACATATTTTGTTACTTGTGACGTCGTAGGTTTGTGTAATACTTCTTCATGCTAAGTCTAAACTGTATAACTTCTGACTATATCGAAGATGAATAGATGATCAAATGTTGGGCCAAATTCTTGACATATTTGATTCAGACAACAACACAAGGACAATAATATGTTCTGTTAACGAAGACTGTGTGTTTTTGAGCATATTGCAATAACTTAAAAAACTCCTTTTTCATACTCTTGACTGATGTGGCGTGCATTCATCCAACTTTGATATGTTATACATTCATAATAAACTCCATCATTCTTAAATTTTTAACTCTCACAAGGTGAGGCCTACCCATTCAGAAAAATACTATTTGTCACAATTCACTAACACGTATAGGAAGAAGCCTAAAATCATAATTTTGACAAAAAATTGGCATCATTTCGCATTGATCTCCGAAGTACACAAAATGAAAGTGATCACATATGACCAGAATCAAGTATCCATCCAAAAAACAACACAAAATTGTCTCAACCAAAATTTTATCAAATTTACGCATAAACTTCAATGTACAAGTTATAATAAATGATGATTTTTTTTGTCCAAATTGTCGTATTGGACAATTCAAGATTTACAATAAATGATTAATATTTAATCATTTGTGCTAAATCTCCAATGGAAACTAAGATTCGCCAGTGTTGAACTAAAATTATAAAAAATCCCAACATAAATCACTACAAAAAAAAAGATATATAGCATGAGTCATTTTATGGAGGTTAAAAAGACCTCCACAAATAAAGTTCATATGGATAAATTATGATAAATTTTATAAAAGCTAATAATAGAGATATTTTTTATTTTTTTAGGAGGTTTATGACCTTCCCGGAATGCAACACATTCTTCTCTTCCAAATCACATGTTCCCTTCCAAATCAGAATCTTTCCCTTTCACTCTAAAACCTAACTTCAGAGTGTTCCGCTCCACGATTAAGCCAGGCCGTAGTCTCCGTTGCAGCGATCTTCGTCGCGCCAGCTCCGTCGCGTCGTCTCCGTCGCGCCAGCTTCGTTGCGCGGACTTCGTCGCGCTAGCTCCGTCAAAAACCTAAGTTCAGAGTGCCAATCGATTCCGCTCCGCAATTAAGCCATGTCGTAGCCTCCGTTGCAGTGATCTTCGTCGCGCCGTCTCCGTCCCGCCAACTCCGTCACACCAGCTCCGTCCCGCGGTCTTCGTCACGCCAATTCCGTCTTGTGGTCTTTTGAGAGGACATGGTGTGGGTCCTTTTGGTTGGAGACTTTTGGTGTGGGTTCGATGCATGAATTCTCTAAGTTTTTATTGTGTTCCAGCAATTTAATGTTTGCTTTTGTTAGCCAGGCAGAGCTAGCATTTTCTGAATTTTCTGGAAATGGTGCTGGAATACTATCTGCTGCTAGCACAGCTGCCAGTACTTTTCTCTTAGTTTTTGTCGCCGAATGGGGTGATAAGTCATTTTTCTCCACAATTGGTGAGTTCTAACGTTAGAATTATTGGTTTGAAAGTATATATGGAACACCTATACCTAGAACTATCGTTTTTGTCGTTATTAATATCAAACTTTTTATGATTTTGCTATTCCTTGGTCTGGAAGCATAGGAGACAAAAATGCGAAATGACATGCGAAAACTGATAATGTGTTGTGGGTTTGTGGTGATTTTACAAGGTCTTTTTGTGATATGTCATGTTTGTCAATGGTAGAACTTTTCATTTTTAAGTTGTCCTTGCTATTGATTCGGGAAGAATATGCGGCTAGCTAGTTTTGGTTCTTGCTATCTCCAGGTATAATTAAATCTCTTAGAAATTAAAAGTGCATATGTTGGTTAGATTGGCCAAGTTACAACTTCAACAACTGACGGGAAACACTTTTAAAATTGGCAAATTCTTTATGAAACTTTCTTTTACTTTTGGCAATGTTGTTCGCTGAATTTTAAATTTTCGTGTTTTGGATCGCTGGCTATAGTTTATTTTGTCCTTGTCCTTGGTTCCCTCGTTACTTTCATTGCCTACGCTGTGTGGAGGAATCATTACTTCCTATACCTAGTGGTTGCATTCACCATTGCTGTTGGAGTATACTTAGGATTTAGGACCATAATCACATGCGATGGTGGTGAGAAATAACTTATATTTTTGTTGTATATCGTCTTAAAAGTTGTTCTGTTGAAAGCTATCAGTATGAAAGGCTCATGATGATCGCTTAAAATATTATATTTTAATTTTGAAAATGGTAAGTGTTTCTCTGGAAACAATGGTAATTATAGATTTCTAGAGACACTTCAGTTCATGGTTGCCATCAATAACACCAAAGGAGTTTATGAATTTGTCCAAGCTCGTCAACTCTGGTAACAAATATCCCATTCTATCTCTTTTTTTTTCTCAGTTTTCTTATGTTTTGTTACAATTATGTGTATATAGTTAGGTTTTTACAATGATTAGATAATTTAGAAGAGGTGGGTGGTGTATGAGTGTCAGGTATGGAAAATGCTTCAAGACAAAGTTATTCCCAAAAATGCACGCTTTCATATCGAGCACGGAGTCAACAAAAGTGATTCTAAACAATGAGGAGAAATTCTCAAAGAAGTATATGAAGTCAATCGTTGAGCTTGTTGGACGTGATAGCTTGCTCTGTGCTGCACACCAACATCACAAACTTATTTGCAGTTCTCTGTTTTCTCTGTTCTCGACCTTCCTTTGTTGAACTCTTTGATTCACTTCTTCTTGAAGCTATAAGTAGTTGGAAATGTGGATTTGTTCTCGTTATTCAAGATGAAACACTAAGGTATTTCAACTAAACAAAAATAAATTAAGCTTATTCTTTATGTAAATACTACCTCTTAACACCATTATTTATATTCCAAAATAACTAATTTTTTAAACTAAAAATAATTATCAAAATAACTAAGAATTTAAGTATAACTTAAAGTTTCATATTGAATGAAAATAAAAATGAAGGAAGTTGAGTGCCGAGTAGAAAAAATATTAACACTAAGTTTTCATTCTCAATGTTCTAATGTAGTTAAGCTGATATGCATGGTTGATAAAGTTTTTCTAAAGCAAAGTTGATAAAGTTTTTCTTATTAGTTATTAGTTAGATCCAATCACAAATTGAGTTTTATCTTAAAACTCAATTTATAAATTTGTATTAATGTAGTTATTAGGCAACAAGTCAAAGAGTTTTGTATGGTTTCCAAACTTCTTTTTTACTGTATTCTTCTGTTATAAATGATTACTGTATTCACACATTAGTATATTATTTATAATGAATAATAATCGAGAATAAAATTAATATTTAAATATGGAAAATATTTGGTAAATTGGTAAGATATTTTACTATCTACCATATTATATCTTTCTTTAATGTTATATTTAAATCATATTTCTAACAATTATGGAAAATCACTCTTTCAACTTCAAGCTAAGAGGACGACTCAAGCTACAAATGAGAGTAAGTTCCACTTGTCTTGCTTCAGTTTTTTCATGCATTCTTCTGCTACATTCTCATCAGTTTATGTATTGTAGATTCAGCTTCTTCAATACAAATACACTAGTACTTAATGACTAGTCCATTCACTGATGTGGCAACACACAAATTCTTTGAAAGTCGTAAATATTTAGGTCTCAAGGCTGAACAGGTAAGATGTCTAAACCATTTTCTAGCATTATATTTATAGAATTTTACTAATAGGTGTTGTTTCTTGTCTGTGTAGGCAAACTGGAAATGTATACAAGAATGTGAAGAGGAAGATTGAGAGAGGAGTTTTTCCAACATGTATATCAGGAAACAACTTAGTATGTCATTTCTCTTTACTAGCCAGTGATGAGAAATTGTGCTATTTCATGGCATGAAAGAAGACCATGTTCGTTTCGGGATTTTTTTCTTCTAGTATATCAATTGAGTTTCTTGATATGATGTATATCGAGATTTATGCTTTGGGATTTTTACTTTATTCGTTCCATGTCAAGGTTACTTTGAAAGATTAGGAAAGGAGAGTTAGTAGCATAAACAGAGAAGATTTGCATATGAAGGTTACTTCTGTTGTCTCCATGAACATTTTTGTTGCCCTTCTCTCTGCTTGCATCATCATCGGTCATCTCTTGGAGGAGAACCGATGGATCAATGAATCCATCACTGCCCTTCTCATTGTCAGATTCTTATTTGTTTTTATTGTAGCTATCGACATTGAGAAGATGAGTTTTTAGAAAAAGTTCCGTTTTTCTTTGGCAGGGTCTTTGTACTGGAGTCTTTATACTGCTATCTACTGGAGGAAAAAGCTCATATACTAGTATTCAGTGAAGATCTTTTCTTCATTTACCTTCTCCCACCCATCATTTTCAATGCCGGGTTAGTTCACTACTCTTTTTTACATTTTCATTCAGCTTTTTGTTACATGCTCAACTGCATAATTTAAGATTCATTGTAGTTGAGGAAATCGATATACTGCAATTTCAATTGCTCTTTTATTCTTTAACCATTCCAGGTTCCAAGTGAAGAAGAAATAGTTTTTTCGCAACTTTATGACTATTATGCTCTTTGGTGCAGTTGGTACTTTGATATCATTCTGCATCATATCACTGGGTAATCGAAGTCATCATCTAATTCTTCTTTTATCCCAAAGTAATATCAAATCATATTTGGTTGTGTTGTCCCAATTTGTTTATCAATTTCATTTATCTTGAATAGGTGCCATACATTTTTTTCAGAAGTTGGACATTGGTTCCCTCAAGATTGAAGATTTTCTTGGTGTGCTTAAATTACCTCCTTACCTTACAATACTTTGTTGGAATAATTAACTGCAAATTGCAAAGAGATATCCCTGGAGTGGACAAATTGCAGCACCATTTCCATTTGGTTCTGCACCTTTTATTGGCTTTCCATTGAGTGTTATTATGTTGACATGGCTGCTTCTCCCAGTGCTGACATGGCTACTTGAGGGGTAACTTTTTCCAATAAATATATGTAGCCATAACTATTGTAACTCATTAATTATCTTGGTACTTATTTGTGATGTGATTTTCAATACAAGAATTATACTGTATCGGTGTGAGTTAATCATCGATACCAAATAATCATGATTTTTGTGCAGGTCAATGATCTAGTAATAAACTATTTTAGTATATGCATGTTGATTTCATGATTTGAGGTCGATGTCCTTCTTGGAGCTAATATTTATCTTTTATAATTTCAGCAAACCAGTGATGCAAATGAGCCTAAGTCTTCTATGTGTACAAGAGGATCATCTGGTGGTAGCAACATTTAGGGTGTTGATGATGTTTTTTAGGATGAAACTATTTAGTGTATTATGAACTTTGAGTAAGTATGGATTAAGTTGTAATTGTTTCAATTTAAATTGCTTTTATGTTAATATGTTGATTTTGAGAATCAAAAGTTCTAATGATATATATTTGAGCACTTTGGTTGAAGTATTTGATTGAAGTTTACAAAAAAATATTGTTGATATAAAAATATAAGTACCTCAAATGGTGACATA
>Ga0214545_1004593_pt1 | contig 25694 bp, 10 predicted proteins | sample CNSS4metaG_FD_160064 | JGI IMG/M metagenome (GOLD analysis project Ga0214545, IMG submission 160064) | Root nodule microbial communities from cowpea collected in UCLA plant growth center, Los Angeles, California, USA - CNSS4 | ecosystem: Host-associated > Plants > Roots > Nodule | place: USA... | reverse complement strand
TATATATATATATATATATATATATATAATATAAACTTTAATTTATTCAAAATAATTTTAAAAACGTTTATTTTAATTTCTAACATTTATTTTGTAATCTAATGATTAAAAGTAAATTATTTTAAAACTATGAAACTAACTAAAAAAACACATAAGCCGACAACGTATGTGTATTCGTATTTTTTAATTTTTATAAAAAAAATATATAATTAATTTTTAAAATAGTTGTTAAATGTAAAATTAGAAAAATAAAATATGTATATAATTTTTTTTAAATAATAGTTTAAGACAAAATTTTTTTTAAACATAATCATTAAAAATAAATTATTTATAAAATAATTAATTTTTAAAATAATTAAAAGTAAAATTGGTAGACACAAAAGATAATATCATCTTTATATGCTTATATAAGTGTTATAGATAAAGAAAGGGTTAAAAAATGAAAAGAAACAGTGATTGTTTGAAAGTTGAGGCATGCAAGTATTTATGAGATATAGATAAGAAAAAATGTTGTAAATAATATATTTGTGAGTAGTTGGGAATGAGAATTAATAGGTGGATTGGGGATGGTGAAATGCAGAACAATAAAGTTGACATATGTTGGAGTTGTAAAACCTACCATTATCAAGAAGCTCGTGACTCATACAAAACCACAAAAGATTGCCTTTTCTTCTTCTCAGTCATGCACCTTCCATGCATGCATCTTCTCCGTCCACACGGTTACGCACGAGTGAGGAATCAAAAAGCTTCCTTTAATTACCAACCATACGCATTCTCTTCTCCCACCAAAGAGAATGACACAACCCTATTCCTTCACAACTTCAACACTCTTCCACTTGTCAAAATATTCACTTCCACATACTTCAAAAAAATAAATAATAATCACAACAAAAGAAACCCACATAAATTTATAACGATAATTTGAGATTCAACAACATTTAATTTGTTGAAGATTTTAAGTACAAATAAAACGAATTTATATAAATCTCACCTATTAAAATGATATCAGAACCATCTAAAACCTATTCTAAAGAGATTTGTTGTTTTTTGAGCTTATTGTGTCATTATAGAAATATTTATTGTTTGTTAGATCTAGTAAACTGTTGTCGAACTATCATTAATATTTAGGACAATGATATTTTAACCCATTTTTTTTTACTCACTTATAATCCACTACTTCAATCACGGTTAGATCATCACATTACATCATTAAAAAGAATAAAAAGACGATCTAATGGTGATTAAAATAATGAATTAAAAGTGAGTAAAAAAGTGGATTAAAATATCATTTTTTTCTGATATTTAGTCCTACGTTTAAGATGGATTTATGCTTCTACATCAAAGATGGTGCATTAAAAATTTCACTTTTATTTAGAGTTTAAGATAAATATTTGAATTTTTATTATGATGAATGATAGTCCTTCTCATTGGAAAATGAAAAGAAAGGAAATAATAAAATGGAAAGAAAAGAGAGATTATTAGGAAATAATGTTGTAGGGAGGAGCAGGCCCCGTGATTCCCGAGGAAAGAGCATGCATTTGAAATATAAACAATCTTTTTGTGAGGTTTGGGTCTGCATCACAGACAGCACAGCATCACATTACAAATTTTCTAAACCCTTCTTCTCTTTCTCACTGCTGTCTATTCATACACTTCTTAATTACTCTCATTCATATTCACAATATTACTTTTCTCCCACTTCAATATCTTTGCTTTCATTCCAAATTCTCATTCTATATGAACCAATATATATGCAAGGTTTTCAGTTTAACAAATGATTTTTTTAAGATTCTAGTTCTAAACATATATAGTTTCATTTAATATTTCAATAAATTTTAACTCATAAAACTAGAATAACTTCATATATATAATGTTAGGAAAATAGTCTATGTTTGAGCTTAGTGATTTATTCGGTAGGAAAAAGATTGGTGCATATAAAAAATTAAGGCAAGAATGGCATTATCCACTTCTAGCTACCATGTTCTAATTTAATAAACTAAATTTTATTTAAGTAATATATATGTATACGCATATTTTATTATTATTTTTATATTCCCTCAATTAGTTCGTAGCCCTTTTCTTGAGTCTAATCTAACTCACCTAATTATGCTACACATTTTTTAAGCACCATTATACATATATATATATATATATTAATAAAAGAATCTAATCATTGTTTATTTTGACGAGGACAAGTTATTTTTTTAAAAAGAAATCCTCGTTTGAATCCTTTATTGAATACTAATAATAAGTAATAATATTATTGTAGATATTAGGCTCGAGATCCAATCCATCTAACATTCGTACAAACCTAAAAACAATACTACTATAATGCGTTTAGGTAGGGAGAATTTACATATATAGATCCAAAATAAATTGACAATGTTCTACTTCAAGAAAATAATCTTTGAGATACCCATAAATATAGATTTAGTTAATTAACATGAATAATATCAGGCAAACATTTAGTAATATACGATGTCATATAACTTAGATTATGGCTTTTGAAAGCCACACTTCAATCAGATTGTCTTCAGAGTCAACTTTGGGTACCTTGTCACAACACAAACAAACATGACATAACATTAATAATGTTTTAAAAACAGTTATATATGAATTATTTTAAAATATACTAATATACATATATGTGCTGAGATCTTTTTGTTCTTTATTTGTTTAGTATAAGTTGTATAGTATTTTTGTGATGAGAAGAGTGAGACTCGTGTTTCAAATTTCTCGGAAAACATATTTTACTTTTGCCTACTGTATGCTATGTACGGTTCTACAAACGTTATACTAAGCAATTGCTGTGACTGGCTATAATTTATTCACACGAACTACTTTATTATTATGACGTAAAAAGAAAAAGAAAAATTGTTATCCAAGTTGGAACGATAAAATTGACGTCAAATGAAATAATCTAGTATATTCCTTCCATTCCTTGATGTCCATGCATTTATTAAATACTCCAACATGCTTACGATATATGAGAACCAAATTATTCGTTTACTCATCTCAAAGAGACACAGAGAAAGAGAGAAAGAGAGAGAGAGAAGATCTCAATCAATATATATGATCTAGACTGTTTCAGTATCTGGGCATGTCATGTTCGTCATCGATTTTTGTAGCCATTTGGTGTTGCTATGATCAAGAATTTCCTATTTTTCATCGGCCTAGTTTAATTGGAGGAGTTGCAGAAAAGTGTATAATTCCGACCAATAATTAACATATTACGACACAGAGGCAAGTGTTTTCTGTCTTGTTTCAAACTGTGATCTTAAATAATCCAGTGTGTGGAAGGTAATAATGAGGATGGAAGAAGAGAGACACGTCTCAGAATGTTCCAAGACAAGTCCTTCCAACGAAGAAGGGTTTGAAGAAAGTGAAGAGGAGAATGAAGGTGAGAGTAAGCAGAACAACAATGGAGGAAGCTCAAGCAACAGCACTGTGGAAGAGAACGAGAAGAAATCAACAGTGAGACCTTATGTTAGATCCAAATTGCCTCGGCTACGTTGGACACCTGATCTTCATCTTCGCTTTGTTCATGCTGTTCAAAGACTTGGAGGACAAGAGAGTGAGTTCCACACACATATAAAGCTTCTTTTATCACTTAGTTTTTCTAGATTTCAATTTATCCTTAGCCCTTGCAAGGTTAATTAGTTCAACAATTAATTTGAATTGTTATAGGAGCAACCCCAAAGTTGGTTCTTCAGTTGATGAATATCAAAGGATTAAGTATTGCTCATGTCAAGAGTCATTTACAGGTAAAAAAAAATCATGTGCTGGCTAAGTTTTTCTTTAAATAGCTGTTTTTGTTTGTAATTCTTTTGCCAATTTTGGTTAAATTCTTTTGTTTTGCCCATGTTTTTCCTTTTCCAGATGTACAGGAGCAAGAAGGTGGAGACAAATCAAGGTACAATAAGGTTTCCCTTTTTGGTATAATGCTAAAACCTTGAGTAAGTAATTAGGGTTTGTAATGCTTAGAATCCCTAATGAATATTTGGATTATGTGTGACAGTATTGGGTGATCCTAGGCTCCTTGTAGAAACTGGAGACAGAAACGTTTACAATCTCAGCCAAATTCCCATGCTTCAAGGCTACAATATTCCAAGCCAAACAAGGCACATATACTGCAACCAACAACTCTCACTTCAAATTCTAATTCTCTCAAACATGCATAGAATTTCACAACTGAATTCCATTGTTCTTTCTTCTTTCTACAGATATGGATATGGGGATGCTTCTCTTGCTATCTATGAAAACATGGTGAAAACCTGCATGAATAGGAGTTCAGCAGATGAATCTGGACCAGAATTTTGTGGCACCAGATTCACTGAGAGAACTCATGGAACCAATAGTAACATCAATTGGAGTCATAATCTGCCACAAGTTGATTGTTCAAGTTTTAACGAACACGAACCAAAACATAAGTTCTTGTTTGGTGGCAATGAATCCTTATGCAGACCACATCAAATGCAGCCAAGTGCACAAGAACTCATGCCAAACAATGACATGGCTTCAAATCTGGTGGAACTAAAGAGCTTAAAAAGGAAGGTTTCAGATACTGACATTGATTTGAATCTGTCACTTAAATTAAGTTCAAGGGTTGAGAAGCATGGAAGCATGGTGGAGCATGAAGTTGATAGCAACCTATCACTGTCTTTGTGTTCTCAATCCTCTTCCTCTTGGTTGAGAAAATCATCACAAGATCATTCTAAGGAGCAAGGGGAAAGAACCAGAACATTGGATCTCACTATATGAATGAGACAAAACTCTAAGTGAGATTCTAAGGTACCTGTCAGAAATTATGCATATTGTAACCAATTATTACATATTTTATCTGACACAAATAACAGTTTGTCTAATAAACAGTGGTGCTGAGAATCATCATCATCTCAAAACCAGTGTTGGTTCTACACTTGTTTAGTCATAGAAATGCTAAAAGATGGAGAAAGTTTCAGTACAACTAAATCATTCAAGAAAAACAAAGTTGTTTCTGTGCACCTCATAGATCAATAATGTGTAAGAGATGTTTATGTTTTTTTTTTTCATAAATATAACAAACAATCTCTTTCTGTGTGACTGTCATACTGTGAAGATTGTTTATTAATTAATTAAACAACCTTTAGTGTTGACTTAATTAGCTTAACTTTTGAGATTGATTGGTCCATTTAGATGAAATTAGAACCGTTGACGTTAGATTTAAGTGATTGGATCCTTCGTGTTCCATCTAAAATTTTTATAGATATTTTGAGCAATCAAATTTAGAGAAAAGATAATGGTTTTTATACTGTTTTATTCTTTTTAGTAGTTTTATTATTTTATCTGGGTGTATCAAATAGAATAATTTAAATTATTGGAAATAAAATAAATTCTTGTTTGACTGATAAAGAAGTGAAGAAAACAAAGGAAGGTATACATAACTGAAAATTTATGGATAAAGGAAGGTATTCTTGTCAGATATTTTAATTATTACGAGTTTTTATTATTTGTTATATAAAACGAATTAATAATTCTTATTAGTACCATACATAAATTATCTATAAAAAAATATATTATCGATATTCTAACGATATTTCCTTTTTATTCTATAAAATTAATTTATTATTCCTTTTTATTCTTATTTTTGTTAAGTGAATTACTTTTAGTTTAACCAAAAAATATATATTTATATTTTCATAACCTGATAACAAATTGTATTTTATGAAAGTATGAGCTGCATCATGGTAGCAATTTGAATACCAATCACGATCTTTACATATTTGAACTTATGAATGAATTTTATATATATTTTATAAATTGTTAGTTTAACTAGCAAAAAGCAGATATTCGAGTTAATTATGTAAACTCGTAACATCTGTATTCATATTTAATTTCTATTGTGTAAAAAAAATTCTATTAATAAATTAACCCAACTTGTACAATTAAGAATATATAAGGCCAATACTTATTATAAATAGATGTTTTAGTTTATTACAGTGCTATGTTATCCATAATATTCAGGAGTTAACTTTGACTTAGACATGTCAGAACACAAGTAAATATTTGTTCTAAGAATAATTGATATGTAGATTTCATCAAAATCCATATAAAGTAATATGAAATCTTCTGGGTGTATGAACTTGAATAATTGTATCATTATAATTTAAATTTTTTGTTAGAAAAATTATAAATTGAGTATAATATTTTTATTAAATATTTGTAAATATAAATATTGTGATGTCATTATTATTTTATTGCGTAATTCTTAACATATATTTAAGTTATAATGAAAAAATATTAACTACCTGTATTATACTTATTAAAAATCTATACTTTCTATTACAAGAACACGAGTTAAACAAAAATTTTGACCCTTATAAAAACTAAGTAAAATTACTGACATTGGTAAAATAAATCTGAACGAAGGAAACATTTTAAAATTAGAGACTTAATTATGTTTTAAATATATGATAAATATAATAATTTTTAATTTTAATTGAGTATTTAATAAATTTAATTTTTTTAAATGAGTCTTCATTTTAACTTTTTTTTTTAATTGGATAAGGTGATCGTTAAGTAATTGACACAGTTATTATTTTGTCACTACATGTTATTTTATTGTTTTAACATTTTATAATTTATAATTTTGTAATTTAAATTTTTTAATTTTATAAATTTATAATTGTATAATTGTTATACTTTTATTATTTTAATTCAAAAATATATAATTACTAAATTATGATTTTAATTAAAAATTGAAAATACATCATAATTTTATATTTTATTCTAAAAACCACAATACTATGATCCATACTGAAGAGCACTGATAGAGTATTCAACTATATGAATTTATTAACATATCTGACATTGTAGAGAAACAAAGTCGGAGTTGAAGTTGTGACTGAAGGTCGAAGAAGATATCTAATAAAGAGATTCATAAATTTGGAATCATAGAAATATCATCGTATAATTCTTGAATTTGAATACTCTGTAATTGGTTTTGAGTTTTTACGATGTTACGTTTTTTTAGGATGAAATATAAGATTATGGTATATTTTAAATTTTGAATTAAAATTATAAAATCATAATTTTATATTTATACAATTTTGAAATAAATTTTAAAATTTTAAAATATTAAAATTATAAAATTATAAATCTATAAAATTATAAAATAAAAAAATTTAGATTATAAAATTTAAAAATAATAAAATAATAAAATGATATGCGACAACTATACATGTCAAAGTGAGCCAACCCGACTCACACGGACTCACCACGAGCCGGGTTGAAAATGAGTGAACCCAGTCCGGCTCACTTTCAGGTGAGCCAGAAATTTTGTAATCCGGCTCACCAACCCACCTAAAAAATTATTTATTTATTTATTTTAGTATTTAAATATTTAAATAAATTTTTAAGTAACCCATAAGATAACAATCATAATAAAATCAAGAACCAATGTTTTGATCATGCTCACCACCAATATATGAGAATTATTTTCAAGAAAGTATCCATTAGTCTAAATATTACAAATTTTTTGTCATGCTATTCAACAAAATATAAATAAAAAAACTATACATTTTTTTCATGCTAATTTAGAAAAAATTGTTTATAAGACAGTTATTTGAGTAATTTACTATAAAGATTATAATTAAAGATTAAAGTATCAACATATATATAACTTGACAATCAAATTAATTAAACATTCAAACTATTCAAATATAATTAAGCAACATTCTATCATTTAAAAATATGAAATTGTGAACAAATATATTAGGAGTAGTAAATAATTATTAAAAAAATTTAAAAATAAAATAAAGAAAATTTAAAAAAATATATTGGTGGGCCCCACATTCAACCCGGCTTGAACCGGTGAGCCGGGTTGGCTCACGGGTTTAAACTCATTTTGACATCTCTGAGAACAACGATATAACAAAATAATAACCACGTCAGTCACTTAATCACAACAAAAAATAAATAAATAATAAATTCAATAAATTCAATTGAAAATTCTCAAGTTTTTTCAGGATTTAAAACATAATTAAATGTTAAAATTATAATATTTTATGATATTGGGTTAATTTATCGGTATTTATAGTTTATTGATTCAAATTCGTAAATAATTTTTTTGGTTTCTCCTTCTCGCACCAACTTTACACTTTTTGTCTGGTGTGCGAAGAAACCAATAACAAAATATTTCTCTAATAGTCTTCACGTCGAATTGTTTCACATGTACAAATGCAATTAGTTTATTATTTATTCCGATTATCTTATACATTTATTCAGTAGTTTGATTGAGATATTTTGTTTATAGAAAAACAAATAATATTATCTATGACTTAGTATCAATCATCTTAATGAAAAACATTCAAAACTTTTCTTTATCATTCACACGTTTACGTTTGTAATACCCAATTCAGTAAGATTCACCTAATTTAAAGTATTATATAGTTGATAAAAAAATATAGATCAACATATAATTATATAAAATATATTTACAAATCTTCATGAAAAAAATAAAAAAAAAATTGAAAAAAAAATACAATACAAAAATTATATATACCTAAGCAACACTATACTCTAACCATCCATGGAGAGTCTCACCTCACTATTTTTCGATCACTCTATTTACACTATCTTATACTTACGTATAATATATAATCATATACGGATAAATCACAACACATAAAACATGGTAATATATCATCATATACATCTATCACGACCTTTGGAAGACTTAGTATATTGAGTAGAATCTGAGACCATACATCTGTAATATATTCACCCTGACTTCTCAATAGTTATATATATCATGATAAATCAGATCACCTCACTAAAGATATGATAGGATTAGTATTGTGTAATGTAAATAGTAGGGTGAAAATAGTTGATCATTCAATAAAATTTATTTCAATTTAATATATGTTTTCCTCCTTTGTTCTATTATTCTAACAACAATAATATAAAAATACCATAAACTAATTATTTATTATTATTATTATTATTATTATTATTATTATTATTATTATCAATATCTTATCTATTACAAAATTGTAAAAATCATCTTATATAAAATAGTAATAAAAGTCTACTTTAGCATAGAAAAAAAAAACAAAATCTTACCTTATATTAAAAGTTCTAAAATAAAATTTTGATAAATAGTTCAAGATAAAATTGAAATAAGTATAAAAAAATGATACATTAGAAACAAGCATTTTATAAAAGCAACGTGATTCAAAAAATTTAAAACAAGTTTACCTAACACTATTAATAATATAGACAGGTTTTTCAACCGGCAGAAACAAGTAGAATTTGTTGAAATAACATGCCAAATATAACTTTAATATACCATCCTACTATATTTAATTAAAATATAATACAAATTATCTAAATTCAATCCAACTTATTTGATTGATTTAAAACAAAAAAAAAATAATACTTATATTTATTGATGGGAATTTCTTTCTAAAACTCCAAGATTTCTTTTACACCACTAAGAATTTTTTAAAATTCAAAACTATCTTTTTTTTTAACTATTTGAGAAGAGATTTGTAGATCGCACCCCAAATTTACTTCTGAATATTGACTTCAGTAAAGATATTTTCGAAAGTTAACACTGAAAATAGATATTCGAAAGTCAACATTGAAAGTAGATATCCGAAAGTCAACATTATGTAATATATATATATATATATATATATATATATATATTATTTTTATTTTTATTTTTTATTTTAATTTTTTCAAATTTAAAGTTTATTTTTTTAATTATATTTAATATTTACTTTTATTAATTTTTTAATAAATTATATTAAATTAAATTTTGAATTTAAAAATATTAAAAATATATAACAAATAAATAAAAAATTAAAATTTTAAATAAAATTAAAAAATCAAATAAAATAGAAAACAATATACATATTAATTATATAAATAAAATAATTACAAAAATTACTTTTGTAATAAATAAAATAAATAATTTAAATTAAAATCATAAAACTTTATTTTGGAATATATATATATATATATATATATATATATATATATATATATATATATATATACACACACACATACACACACGTTTCTTCCAATTTTTTTTTGAAAAATTTAAAATTAGTTTTTCAATTATTTTAATTTTAATTTTTATTAAATTTTTAACAAATTATGTTAAAATAAATTTGAATATAAAATTATAAAAATATATAATAAAAAAATGATAAAAATATAATTAAATTAAATATTAAAATTTTAAATAGAATTAAAATAAAGTAGAAAATAATATACACATTAATTATATAAATAAAATAATTATATAAAATACCTATAAAATAAATAAAATTGAAAAATAATTAAATTTTAAATTAAAAAACAAAGAATATAAACTTCTGGTATATATATATATATTTATATTTGAAAGTCTAAAATTTTAATCTGATGTTAACTTTTGAAAATATGATTTACTGGAAGTCAACATCCAGAGATAATTTTGGAAGTATGATCTATATGATTTTGCTCAAATGGTCAAAATGTACTTTTTGAATTTTAGAAATTTTTGAAGGTGGGGAAGAAATTCTTGAAAGTGAAGGAAGAAAGCCCCTTTATTGATAAAGGAGAGTAACTTAGTATGTGTCATACATGGGTCGTATTGGGCATCATGCACAGTAGTATTTGGGCCATAACATCTACAATGCAGGGCTTAAATTAAAGACCAACGGTAGTTTCTTTCTGCACCTTCATATAAAGAAAATTTCCATTTTTGCCCTTTTTATGTTGTGTAATTTGGAAGTTTAATGGCTTATGAAGTGTCCAGTCTAAAAGTGAGAAATGACTTCTAGATACTATAATCTTAAAATTAAATAACTTGTAGCTTTTCAAATAACTTCTGAGTTATATGATCTGGAAATCAAATGAGATTATGCCTAATTTTTTCCCCAATTCTATTATATATATATATATATATATATATATATATAAAATTATTTATTTATTGTTTTAAATGTGAAACCTTGTTTTGTTACTTCTCTGAATTTGTTTTAACGATTTCTTTAATAATTAAATTATGTACTACTTGTTTTATGACATGTTTGTTGTTTTAAATAATTTATGTTCCAATTGTATTTCAAAATCATGGGATGGCTAAATTGGATTTGTAAACATGCTTCATCCCCAAAAAGAGGACCCAACTTTTGTTAGATATACAAAGAAAATAATTAATCACATCCCTAAACTCACTTGTTTCAAACCATGATTAAGTTTGTCAAAATATTTATTTTAATTTATTGTTTCTTGACAACAGATGCATTCATTTCACAATCAGGAAAACTAATTTAGTGGTAGTTGGAATATTTAATTGTTCTAAACCAAGGTAAAATATCAAACAGTTTCATTTTTTTTATGTATCCTCCATTATTACGAAGAGAAGGGGTATTTTTAATTGGTCAATTAAAAAATAAAAATAAAAATTGAAAATATGTTCATTACCAGTTTTATTCTACTGAGTATTTGGACAAATTTGTAATAAAGAAAAAAAAAAGTGATTGAAGTTTGATGTATTGAGAAGTTAACATGTGTACAAAGTTGATGACCTCTCTCATCTGCATTTATCATACCTAACTATCAGTATTTGTCACTATCTTTCCTTCAATCAATGAATATGTATGTAACATGTTAGACTAAAATACAACTTTTAATTCTCTTATCTGTTTAGTTATTTGTTTTAGTTTAGTTATTGATTTAAAAAAAATTACTTAATTTTGGTCTCTTAGGTCTGTTTTAATAGAAAAAACAGAGTATAGATGAAAATAGAAAAATAAAAGAAAGTCAAAGATTTTTAGTTAGAAATATAAGAAAGATACCAAAACAAGTAAAATTGTATAAAAGTTTTAGGCTTAAATACTTTTTGGTCCTCATTTTCGTAGTGTTTGTTGCGGATGATCCTTATTTTGACAGAAGATTTAAAATGGTCCTCATTTTTACGGAATGTTTAAAATGGTCCTCATTTTCGCAATTCATGTTTTATTTGGTCCTTATTTGTAACGCCGTTTAAATCATTAACGGAGCATAGTACAGGTGGTACGGTTTGTATTAGGATGTGTTACGTGTATTGTACAGGTGGCTAATTAACGTTAATTTTTCAATTTAGGGAAAATTTTGCAATTAGGGAAATTTCTTCATCTTCGTCTTTCTTGAGCTCGGATTTGCAAAGGAAGCAGCTAATACTTGTCATTTCATCATTGGATTGCAGTTGCGCTCTTCATTTCAATTTTCCAATTAATCATCATCAACGAGGTAAGTGAGTTTAGGGTTTTCTGGGTTGTATTTGCTCGTAGGTTAGGGTTTTCGTAATTCTATCTTGGGGTTTATTTGTCTTTCGATTGTTGTGATGTTCTGCATGGTTTCTAAATTACTTGTTGAGACTGCACCAGATGCCTAAACTGCTGAGAATGCACCAACTGCTGAGAATTCACCAACTGCTGAAAGGTTGAGAATGCACCAACTGCTGAAACTCAAACAACTCAACCACCAAAGGAATGAAGTGGAGAGTCAAGCAACACCACTACCAACACCAGAAGAACCATATCAACAGTTTAGGATGAAATTACAGATTAGGAGAAGGCCATGATAGCAGCTACAAAAGTCTTAGTTATTTTTTGGAATTTCTGATGTAGAATTCATTATTGATGTACTGCATTTTGACTTTCCTTAAACTTCGTTCAATTTCACTTTTTGTCAAACATTGATGTAGTGCATTTTGATGAGGATGAATTAACGGTATGAATTTTACTTCTTCCAGACTTAGATCAATTTAATTTTTTCCAAGTTTAGATCAATATCACTTACTTCAATGCTCAGATTAAGATGTCATTTTGAACATGTTGGGACTAATATCAACATAATCAAACTAATTCATTTCTTCATTTAACAATAGTACAAAATAGATTGGACTTTAAAAGATTACACACAATAACAGTACGAATAATACAATAACAACACAAGTGAACCATATTACTAATTGCAGCCTCTTCTCAGCAACCTTCAATGACTTCTCCAAATCATTAATCTGCCTCATTTGTGTCATGATGATGACATCCTTTTTATCAACACCACCATTTGAAAAAGTTGCAGCCCACATTATTGGAACCACCACTCTATAAATCAATAAACCAAAAATTAAAACCAATTTATTATTAACACAAAAATAAAAACAGATTGTACCCAAAATTTTCTACCAATATTCTTTGGAGTTCTTGTCATCCTCAAAGCTGCCATCTTTTCGCAGCTACAACTCGGGGTTAATCCATTTCTCGTTGAACCACCAACAGTGCACGAAGATTGGGACCATAACATACCTATATAATGGGATTGCAGGAAGAAGAAGATTGCAGCAACACCAATTGGGAATGGAGGAACAAGATTGCCAAAACTCACCAACTGCCCAAACATTCTTTACCAAAGCCCTAGCTCACTTATTTATCCCCAAATATCTAATTATCTAATTACCACACCTGTACAATACACGTAACACACCCTAATACAAACTGTGCCACCTATACAATACTCCGTTAATGATTTAAACGAAGTTACAGAAAAGGACCAAATAAAACACGAATTGCAAAAATGATGACCATTTTAAACATTTGGTCAAAATGAGGACCATTTTAAACATTATGTCAAAATGAGGACCATCCGCAACAAACACTACGAAAATGAGGACCAAAAAGGTATTTAAGCCAAAATTCTAATATTTTAAAAATTATTTATACTCTTTTAATTACACAATTATATACATTACATCTTTCCTTTTTCATCTCCTTTCTCTCTATGAAAATGGAAAAAATGAAAAGGGCCACTTGAACCTACTATAGTATAGTCAAATTAATGTCTACAAAATAAAAATATCGAAAAAAAATATTTTTTTATGTTAAAATAAATTAATTCATAACAATTTTATAAGGAAACTAGTCATTTAAATAATTAAAGTACCAAACATAAAACTAAAAATATTAAAAGATTAAACTTTTGCTTTAAGCAATGTGTTTACAGCATTGTGTTAATACTGTATTGGTTGTATTGTAAGTTGAAAAATTAAAAAAAATAAAAATTAAAAGTATATAATTTATAAAAAAAAGGAAATTGTTGGATGGTAGTTTTGGTACCGTTACCGACCCATCTTCAAATCATTAATTTCGTTTTGCTACTTTAGATAGTCACCAATAAATACTGGTCCCTGTTTTGCACTGTATTCTCACAATTTTTTTTTTCTGTTAATTCCACTTACTGTCACAAAATCAATTTCAACCGAGTTTGAGTTGGATTACAAAAGCTATAATTTTTTTTAAATATATGTTAATTTAAATTTGACTTACTTTATTTAAAAGTTAAACATATTTACCCAGAGTTAAAAATGAATTAATTTATAATTTATCAAATTAATCTTTAATAATATTTTGTACTATAGTTATTTATTATATTTAATTATGTAGATTAACAGTTTAATAATAGAACTGTTTCAATAATTTTAATTTTTAATTGATTTATTTGTTTTATTATATGCATTAAGGTTTTGATTTTTATTTATTATTTTTAGAATATTAAGTATGATTACTGTTTAGTAAAAATAGATAAGTATAAAGCTACATGCAAAATTTCTAACATATTAAAAAGTGAACTAATTGAATTATTTTTCTTAACTTAAGAAATTTCTAACTTACAAAATTTGTATGTAATAAGAAATGATATTCAATCCTTTACATTCTACTTCCAAACACTAATCTTATATTTCATAATAAGCACTATTTCTTCTATTTTTTTTAAAATATTTTTTACCAAATTAAAGTTTACTTATATTTAATATGAGCATATTGTATCTTCTATTTAGATTCAAAGAGTAATCAGTGAACAAGTTTAAATATAAAAAGAAACTTAAATATATTTTTATTAATGATAAATGACCAATTTATTTGAACCTGTTGTTTAATAAATTTGTAGTTAATTTTTGTCCTTAAATATATTTAGACAGGGTTCCAAACATTGAAATAACATTATTTAAGTCCCTTTTAGAGAAAAAAAAATCAAGAATGAAAGAGTTACAGAATTGTTAGGGGTTGGTTAACAATAAAACTAGTTAATTTACCATTTTGAAACATATTCAAGTATAAATAGAAAAAGTAATATAGAAAAATAAAGAATTAATATGTTAATTTCTTAACAAGCCAGAAAACGATGACTAATAATTAAAAATAATAATAATTATAGGATTGACAAGTTAGTAAGATAAGAAAACAATAATTAATACAGTTGAAGAAAAATAAGGAAATATATATTAAATAAGTAATACGTTTAAAAGCTCATATTTTGTTGTGATTAGTACTCTCACATGTACTGATAAGAAGCAAAATTAGTTATAAATCGTAAGTTTCAATTTTGCAGTTTTCATAGAGTCCAGCGTGTGCTTTGACTCACCAATCAAAATGCACCTTCATGAATTCACACCACGTGTTCGTAACATTCCCCAGTCCTCTTGTGCTCTATACTTACCCATCATTTTCAACTAAAAGTCATAATTTGCCAAAGAAACTTTGAATTTTCCTTCTGAATCCACTGAATTGCTGCAGCCACTTATGAAAAGCCAACACCAATTTACACAGAGATTCAATCAAACCGAGTATCCCACTTTTCAGATTGCTTTCATCAACCTATATATGCAAACTACCATCCCACAAAAAACAAAGTGATTTGTTTCAAACACCACTTCCTAGGCTGTCACACAGTTTTTTTTATGTCTGATCCTTGTACTTAGCAGAGATTTAGGTTTCATTTTGGAAAGACAAAGCAAAATCTTTGGCCATGCCCTTTATATTGGATCAAAGAGAGAGTGAAGGGTGAAAGAACTTGTTCAAGAATCGCAGCATCTGCAACCATGACTACTCCTTTGGCTTACCAAGAACACCTTCCTGCAGCACCCGAATGGCTGAACAAAGGGGACAACGCGTGGCAGTTAACAGCGGCAACTCTTGTTGGTCTTCAAAGCATGCCGGGTCTTGTGATTCTGTACGCCAGCATAGTGAAGAAAAAATGGGCTGTGAACTCAGCTTTCATGGCTCTCTATGCCTTTGCAGCAGTTCTCCTATGTTGGGTGCTGGTGTGTTACCGAATGGCCTTTGGGGAGGAGCTTTTGCCCTTCTGGGGTAAGGGTGCCCCTGCACTAGGTCAAAAGTTCCTCACAAAACGAGCCATAGTTATGGAAACCACTCACCGCTTTGATAATGGGACTGTTGAGACCCCTGCTGAAGAACCCCTTTACCCCATGGCTTCCCTTGTTTATTTCCAATTCACTTTTGCTGCTATTACCCTCATCTTGTTGGCTGGTTCTGTTCTTGGCCGTATGAACATCAAGGCTTGGATGGCTTTTGTGCCTCTTTGGTTAATCTTTTCTTACACTGTTGGGGCTTTCAGTCTCTGGGGTGGTGGCTTTCTCTACCAATGGGGTGTCATAGATTACTCTGGTGGCTATGTCATTCACCTTTCCTCTGGAATCTCTGGTTTAACCGCTGCTTATTGGGTAACAAATAAACCTTCCCTTTTCATTTTTCTTCATAGCCCTATCAAACTTTGCCTCAAAAGTCTACAGGGTATCTTTTAAATTGCATTCATGATCACTGTTTTGTCACAAAATCTCATCTTTTGGTGTTGTCAAAAAATTGCAGAAAAAAAAAAGATAGCAGCATCCTTGTTGTTATTGTTACAGAGTCCAAGTTCTATTTTTTCTTCTGATTTGGAAGAAATAACCATATTTTATCAATTTTGTTATACTGTTGAGAAAAAATGTCTTTTTCTTAAAGCAACAGTGGCAAACATATTAACCAATTAATGTTTTGATGAATCATGTTTGGGAAGTTGGTTTGTGATACTGATAAATTGTGCAGGTTGGACCAAGGTTGAAGAGTGACAGAGAGAGGTTTCCACCGAACAATGTGCTGCTGATGCTTGCAGGTGCAGGGTTGTTGTGGATGGGGTGGTCAGGGTTCAATGGTGGAGCACCATATGCTGCAAATGTTGCATCTTCAATTGCTGTGCTCAACACAAACATCAGTGCAGCCACAAGTCTCCTGGTATGGACAACCTTGGATGTCATTGTGTTCGGGAAACCTTCTGTGATCGGAGCTGTGCAGGGCATGATGACTGGTCTTGCATGCATCACACCAGGAGCAGGTATCATCAATTCTCTTTATTTCTTAACTAATGCTCAAATTCTATAATCTTTCGGTCTCTGGACCAAATTTACTATGAAAATGGATAAGTATATGTATTTTTACTTGACATGTTTATAAACACAAATGAGTTTCAACTTATATTGTTGGCCTACATAATATTTACATACACATTCAACAAATATTCAACAAGCATCATGTTAATTTGACTTCAGTATAAAGTATTTCACACTTGTGGTGGAGTATATATATATAAAAGATAAAAGGATTTTTTGAAAAAATGAAAATGAGAAATTCTTTAATAATGAGCATAAGTGTAGATGCAGTTTTTGTTGACTATTAACAAGATTTGTTTGTGAGAACAACTTGCAGGGCTTGTGCAATCGTGGGCTGCTATAGTGATGGGAATATTATCTGGGAGCATTCCATGGGTCACCATGATGATTTTGCACAAAAAGTCAACCTTGTTGCAAAAGGTAACACTTTATTTTCTCACGTCACCCTTTTTTTTTTTTTTTCACCAAAATATTTTTATTTTATATTCATTATTTTCTGTTATTTCACTTTCATTATCTTTTTTTTTCTTATCTCCTTTCTCTATTCTTGTTACACCATTCACCATATTTATTATTTTTATTCTTCTCTCCCTCTTTGTCTTCAAGCACTCGTTTTCTCCTTCACACCCTTATTTTTATCATTTGAGAATAGAATATGGGAGTAACTTTCGTTTCACATGTGCACGTGTTTGTGAATTTTATTTAATATAGGAAAAAAAGAATCAACGTTGATTCCACCCACTATCATTTCTTTTTGTTATTATTTAAAAACAAAAAATACGAGATGAAGATGAAAACCGTCTTTAATTTATCATTTACCTTGGGGTTTTTCTTTGTTTATTAAAATGGGCAAATACATTTTTCTTCGTCCAATACACGAGGTTGTGAAAGGATCTTTCCCTGCTTTAATAGATTCCTTGAATCTTTCTGTTTACCATAATGGCGTGATGACATTTTTAATTTTAAGTATAATCTATGCTTGCTAATTACTCCTCAAAAGATCATTATCATATCACCAAAACTTCAACTACAAATTAATAATAACCCTTGAATCTATTTTTCCTTCCTTACAAAAGCATTTCGTGAATCATTAATATTTAGCGGGTTAATTTTTCTATTTATCCATGTCGATATATTTATCTATCTATTATATATATAGTTTTTATTTAGGTTAATTTTGTGAAATAATATAATTTTTGTATCAATAAATGTTAGTCATTAAGTTTTGTTATGTTACAATCGAATATTTATCACTAGATCAAAGACTATATAGTCATTAGTTAGGATATAATTCTTTTTAATTAAGAACGTTCTTTTTTTTTTGTTTAACTTAAGAAGAACGTAACAAGTGGGGTTGAATCCACAAAAGCTATAACTGTCTAAGTGGCACGATTCAATTGTAATTCGGTTCACATGGCTTTCGTCACAAAATAATTGATGTTATCTGCAACATATCACTGGAGTTGAATCCACAACATTTTCCATCCTCCCTTCTAGACTCATAAAACCAATTTTATTTCTTCAAATTATTAACAAGAATCAAATCCACGACTGTTTCTTCTCTTCTCATCTCTTTCGTATCGAATTACTGAATTATCTTATCATTTATCTGTGAAATATGTTATGTTTAGGTGGATGACACTCTTGGTGTGTTTCACACGCATGCTGTGGCTGGGCTTTTGGGTGGTCTCCTCACAGGTCTATTTGCAGAACCCTCTCTGTGTAGGTTACTGTTGCCTGTTACGAACTCAAGGGGAGCATTCTATGGAGGAGAAGGTGGCATGCAGTTCGTGAAGCAATTGGTGGCAGCGATGTTTGTGATATCATGGAACTTGGTGTCGACGACCGTCATTCTCCTTTTCATACAGTTGTTCATACCGTTGAGGATGCCAGACGAGCAGCTGGAGATCGGCGACGACGCCGTCCACGGCGAGGAAGCGTATGCCCTGTGGGGTGACGGAGAAAGATTTGACCCAACCAGACATGGCTTGCACACTTCCAACACTGCTGTCTCACCTTATGTCACTGGTGCAAGAGGGGTCACTATAAACTTGTAGCTTTCCTCGCACATTTGTATAAAGTTAATCCACGATTCATAGGATTAGCAATGAATCACAGAGTGTTGTAAGTAGAAATTTGGTTTTCTCATTTTTGTGGTAAGAGATGTTCAATACTTTAACATTTAGAGTGTATATTTTTCTCCATCGAAGATAATCTTGTATTCTTCTACCACTTGGAGTTGAGTGGATCCTTCCAAAGCCGTATCCTATACTTGTTTTAGTGGTGTTTCGCCGTATCCTATACTTGTTTTAGTGGTGTTTCAGATATAGGGATGAAATATCTATTTCCAACATTCGAATTACTCTTAAGTCTTTTCTTTCAAAATTCTCCTATGTTTGTTATTTCGTTTTTTTTCCGGTTCGATTTCCTTTATCCTTCCCACTTAGTTGGTCGGACGATTGGTGTACCCATGTAAAAGGTTTCAATGCTTAATTATGATTCAATTGCTTTTTAAACTTGCTTACTAACTTGTATTACTTTAATTTATTTTTACCTTACTGATCTAGTTTTGTTGCGTCTGTCCGACTGGAGAACCGTGTGACCTAGCGGTTGTCTCCATAGATGTGGAGACAAAGTTCAATTGAAAAAAATGTGGAGGCCTTCGGTTGCGAGCTCCCTTAAAACACTTATGAGAAATTGTCACATCAACAATTCAAAAAAGGATTCGCCTGTAACGGACGACCTGCAATCGCTTATTCTTAGACTGCATGACTGATGGTCTAACGATAGGCCACACAGGACAAGTGGTTTTTCATTTTCAACTTTCTTGATTTTTTGGAAAAATCAAATTCGTAATCACTCACGACTCATAAAAGTTATCAATCTTGGACACTTGAGTTTGTTTGTTATTTTTGGTTCATTCATTGATATCGAGACTTAAAGATATGTAGGATATTTTCATTTTAATATTAAGGATTTTAAGTTTTTATTTCCTATTTATTAAAGCAGACAATGTATAACGAAAAAAAAATGGTGCTTCTCGACTTCTCTAGAAACATCATAATCAAAAGAAAAGTCTTCCTTCCTTGACACGATTGTAGTTACTAGACAAATTTAATCAAACTAAAGTTGTAGAAGTTAAATATGTTAAATTACTAAAAAAAATAAATTGATGTAAAAAAAAATATTAGTAAAACAAAATTTACGGACAAAAAATTTTAGAATTTTAATTATCAATAAAAAAATCATAATATTTATATATTTTAATCGTTTAATAAAATTTATTGATAAACACTTTACAGATAAATTTTTTATCTTCGATATTTCATTTTTGATTTACTGATAAATTTTTGCTATCGTCAACACATTTGTTAGTTGGTATTAGCTTTTTTAGTGAATCATGCTTTTCAAACACAACTTTTATACTTCTTCGTTATGAAAATTCACTTAAAAACTACATCACAATCCTAAATTTCAGTGTTAAAAAAAGTTGGAATGAACTAGGATTCTTAATTCTAAGTGGGAAATTTTATATTCTTACACCTTCCTAACGCTAATAAAAAAATTAATATTTTTACTTTTCTGCTTGATTGATTTCAAATGATTTTATATATTAAAATAAAAATACTAATTCATCGATGTTGAATAGATATACAGCAGAAAATGAAGTTTTTATGTTTCATGACCTTCTTACATTAGTGTAGCATGAATAGGATCTTGCCATCTTTATGACGATTGTCAATTGTGATTTATGAGACTAATGGTGTTTAATTTAATTAGAAGAAGTTGGGTCGTAGATTTTTAGTTGTATGAATATGATATTTTTAATGTTAAGTTTTGCAATGTTTTTCTTGCACGAAATGTCTTGACATGTGTATAAAATTTAGATTATCAGCAGCTTATGAGGGAGTTTTTGTTTTCTTCACCGGTATGCTTTAATTAATAGAAATTCTCACTTTTCTTTCTATTATATTCAGAATTTGCTAAAATTCAATTTATCATTAGGGTGCTTTTTATGATTTTAAATTAATCTCATAAACATTCACCAAATAGTTCCGAATTATTTAATTCACATGTTAAATAGGTTTGCACCAAGTTGAGGACGAGACGATTCTTAACTCACCATCAATAATATTTTATTAATATTATTACAATCTTATATGATTTTTTTATTAAAATTATTTATAATTTTTAATTATATAAATTTATAATCTAATCATACTAAAATATTGTTTAATAATATTTGAATAGTTTAAATATTTAATTTATTTATTTATCAAATTATACATGCTGATGATGTATATTTAAATTTTTAACTCTATCTTCGTAATAATATTTGAAAAATTAAATCATTTTCATTTTATTGATATAAAAAAAATAATCTAGTCAATTCACTTTTATTATATTATAATAAATATAAAATTATAAAAATAAAATATTCATATATAACTCAATCTACTAACCCACCTGTGTGTCAAGTTACAAAGTTATCAAAAAAAGGATTGATCTGCACCGTGGATTAATTATAAAATACGGATAAATTAATTGATGTCTGTTTCACTAGTTGTCTCTGATTTGAACTGTTATAAAATTATATTAAATATTTGTATTCAACTGAAACAAAATTATTTTTGAAGAAAAGTACTTATAATTTAAAAAAAATCTTTAGAATAATGTCCTAAATTTATTGTTGAGCAAACTAAACAAATTCTAATAGCAAATTGATGGTACTACAAATGTACCTCCGTCCAAAGCCATTGACCGAGGAAGGAGCAACTTCCGAGTATAAACGGTGACGTGAAATGGAATGACTTTTCAACGTTAACGGCGAAAGTAAGCTAAAAAATGGCATTGTAATATAAGAAAATGGTCTCATTTTTGGCATAAAATTTTGTCTTTTTTCAGAAATTTTCCGTAGAGTGAAGGTTCTATGGCAACTTTAATAAATCCATTTGGAAGAAAAGTGAGATTGGGTAGGTTAGAAATTCCATCACGTTAAGCAGTTTGTTTTATACGGAAATCGAAGGAGACTGCAATTTCGTTTGAGTTCCTACCCAAACACTTATTCCTTTGAGAGAGAAAGGCACTAGTCCTTTCACCCATTATTTCATAATTGCTACTTCTTTTCTTTTCCTCTTCTCGAAAGTAATAGTCATGTTTTCACTTTCTTTCTCATTGAAAAGTCTTTCATCAATTTCAGCCATCTCTTTGCGTTTTGTGAGAAATTTAAGTCTTTGAATTTTGAAATATCACTTCTTATTAAAGATATCTAGGATAAATAATATACGGATTAAATATGTTTATGATCCTTTAACTTTCACTAAATTTTTTGGAATTAGTTTATTTCAAAATTTTGGACCAATTTATTTTTTTATCTTTTGAAATATGAGAATTTAGTCATTTTAATCAAATTTTGTTAAATTTATTTAATATTTCAAATGCGTTTCATAATAGTATTTGACTTAACATTAAAGTAAAAATGTGTCAAACAGTATAAACAATTCAAACACAATCCTGAAATACGTACGAAACATCAAATAAATCTAACAAAATTTGATTAAAATGACTAAATCCACATATTTTGAAAGATAAAGAACTAAATTAGTCCACAATTTCAAAATTGACTAATTCCAAAATTCACTGAAAGTTAAAAGACTAAAAACATATTTAACTCATAATAAGATCAAAGTGATAGTCAAGAGAATGCGATATCATCTCGATATAAACATCTCAATCATAATAAAAACGTACACCAAGATTATGCCAGCTTTCTAAGATAAAGTTAGTACGGTTAATCAAAATTAGGTGAACAAGTCAGGTTAGTAAAATCCTAAACTACTAGGAAGGTCTTGACTTACCTAATCTAAGTCCATGTAGGTAAAAATTCACAAAAATATTATAAATAGTATTGTTTAAGAAGTAATTTTTACAAATACAATACTACATTTTTTTTATTTTTACTTGAGCGTTGGAATGTCATTACAAACATCTCGACCCAGAAGTATTCGGATTGAAGAAAGACATCTAAGTCTCTGAAGATCTGGTACAATTTGGATTGGAAAGAAAGGAGATAATGGGGAGGAGGGTTTCCACTAAAAATGTATTATGTGTGTTTAGGCTCTTCAAGAACAACAATACTTATATATTTATTATCTTACTATCTTATATTAGAGATAATGTTAAAGTTGTTTTATGAAGCGGTTCATAATTAATTATATTAAAAAAAATCTTATAATGTTTGCATGTCGGTTAATATATTAAATATCTCTCTGTTTAAATATGGAAAAATTTGATACAATTTCTCTCCTTTAAATATATGTTCATGTATTTTTATACAAACTATATTTTATGTTTATTAATAGGTGTTCTAACATTAAAATGTTTTTGAAAATATTATAATAATTGTTATCTTAAAATTTTGATTTATCATCAAACCTAATTACATCTAACGATTAATGTACTCCTCAATCTTAATAAGATACATTTTTAATCATTATTGTATTATTCTATTGAGTGTTATTCCAATTTATTCAAGAAATTAACTAAACATTTTACTACAACTAGTAATTCAAATTTGTTATAGAATTTTATGTTCTCTCTTCATTCTAATTAGGATAGGTACATACATTTATTTTATAGGTTATATATGTTGTACTATTTATTTATTTATTTATAATATAATCTAAATCCTACCCCATATCTCAAATTTTCATTTCTTTTCTGCAATTTTTACCTACTACTCTTTTGTAAATTTTCTAAATCATTGACTTGTAACACCCTTGAGTACTTTAAATAAGATGTAAATCATTTCCCTACAATGGTAAAGTTATAAAGTTCAACAATCCTCTTAAGTCTAGAAGACTCTTTTTTTTTCTTCCTATAATAGCATAAAAGTAAGTCTAGTTCCTTTTCAAATAGGTTAAATTACCCTTTTGGTCCCTCTATTTGTCATGAAATTTCATTTTGGTTCTTATGTTTTTCGTTGTCTCAATTTGGTCCTCATTTTCTTAAAAATGATTCAATTTGGTCCTCACTGTTAACTTTGACCAGACGGTGTTAAAGTCAATGTCACGTGTCAATTTCTGGTTTTTTTGAATTTTTTTAATTTCTTTTGAATTTTTTTTTTGAATTTTTTTTTTGAATTTTTTGAAAAACTCAATATTTCAGTACAATTATTGGCTCTTCGTAAGACCCTGTCCTTTTAAGTTTAGAGAATTAATTTTAAATTAAATAGAAATGAACACATTCTTTGAAAAGGACTATAAATAGATTTAAAACATTTTATTCTTTACTATTTTTTAAACTTTAAATTATTTACATCCTTTCTAAGTTTCTAAATTGATCATTTATCATTTTCATGACAAGCTTCCATCTTTGAAGAAATATTAAAAAAAAATAGATTGTTTGAAATTTGAATGTGGTTAAGTTTCACATTTCTCAACAATTGACTTTACTTGTATTTTATGTGTGAGAGTTTTATACCTTGTTTATCTGAATTAACCGATGAATACAAATTTGGTTTGGTTTGATGAGGAAATAAGATAATATAATGTTTTGACATGTTATGTTCTAAATGGATGAATGAAATTCAAGACAAAGTTATGATGATAATACTGAGTATATATAGTAAGTGTTCCTGCAGAGAACAAACAAGATAAGTTAGGCACGAATGTCACCTTACCTATGCAGTCTGCTATCTCCTCAGTTGACCTCTTCCCGATTGGTACATGTCTGCTTGGACCCAGGAGGGGTTAACTGCAGAAGGGACTCCGAAGCTCAAGTCTGCTAAAGCTCTCAAAAAGTCAAATCAAGTGATTAATGGAGTAATGAATGCGTACCTTTAATTACTGGGGTCCACGTGTATTTATAGAATATTAATTATGTCTGGTTATGTCATGGGCCGGGCCTTAGCTTGGGCCCTAGTTTGGGCTGTAAGTGGGCCTAGCTCTAACCCAGGCCCTTAAATTGATTATTGTGGACTTATTGAATATAAGGGGGGTTCTGCTAAGTGTATTAAGGTAGTCGGCCTAAACCGACTACTTCCCTTGACGATTTGTGTTGCTCATATGCTGCCTTAGGCAGGTTATTTCTCTGGATGTTTATGTTACCAGTTCAGGCCGACTAGGCTTAGGTCAGCCTAGCCTAGGCCGGTTACTTTGAATGTTTTGGTGTATAGGTATGGTGATCGTTTTATTATTATTTTGTTAAGTTGGCTTGGTATGGTACACCAGTCTCCCACCGACATAGGTGTCGGACAAGGGTGATATGTGTTAATATGCTAGTGGGACCGGCTAGGTGTGGTACAGTAATTTAATAAGAAAATGGAGTATTTTTGTTCCATTAAATTATCTATATATATATATATATATATATATATATATATATATATATATATATATATATATATATATATATATATATATAATTATATATTTTTTTTTTTTTT
>Ga0214545_1004587_pt1 | contig 25710 bp, 13 predicted proteins | sample CNSS4metaG_FD_160064 | JGI IMG/M metagenome (GOLD analysis project Ga0214545, IMG submission 160064) | Root nodule microbial communities from cowpea collected in UCLA plant growth center, Los Angeles, California, USA - CNSS4 | ecosystem: Host-associated > Plants > Roots > Nodule | place: USA... | reverse complement strand
TGGAAAAGACAAGTATTATGTAATTTTTAATGTGCTAAAATTTAAAGAATACATTGTGTATGTCATAGTATGAATATGATGAAAATGTTGAATTATCAATTTATCATCTAATTCCCCAAAGTCTTTATTTAATTTTGTGAACTTCTTAAAGTTTCTCAATTTTTAAATATTTAAAGTTTTATCATACAAAATAAAAAATTAAATAAAAAAAATATTTTTTTTTTAAAAAAGCGGACCGACCTGCTAGCCTGCGGGCCAAGGAGTATGCGGAGCGGGCCAGTATTTTCAGCCCACATAAAGTATGCGGGGCGGGGCGGATCAGCCCGCGTTGTGCGGGCCTTATGCAGGGCCGGGCCGGCCCGTATTGCCACCCCTACTTTCGTCTATCTTTTATCGTATACTTAATTTAAATATAAAATTATTATATATATGAATGGAAATAAATATTTTTTTAGAAAAGGAAAAGACCACATTAGCAGCAGTGAATTGGTCTTAGAACTCAGAAAATTTGTTTGAATGAAAAGCGCTAAGAGTAGAGAGAGAAAGTCTTATTTCCATTTTTACCCTCACCTTTTCCTGATTTCGCATTTATGTCCTCTTCTGCCTTCAGTTTCTCTGCTACGTCCTTTCTCAGTTATCAATTTCTAGGGTTTAATTTACCACCCAAGGGTTTCGCTTTCATGCAATGGAACGTTTGGTTGGAAACAAGTTCCGTCTTGGCCACAAGCTTGGTAGCGGAGCCTCTGGCGAGATCTATCTCGGTTTGTTCTCTTTCTTCCACGCTTTTAATGTATGGTTATTTACTTTCAATTATTCATTCATTGATTTTTCTTTCAGGTGTTAATATACAGACAGATGAAGAGGTTGCAGTTAAGCTCGTGAGTACTACTACTATGACTTACTCTAATTCACAAACTGTTGACTTCTACTTTTAATGTTTGCTAATCCGAAACACAGTTTGCATGAATCGGTAAACGTCGCTCTAGTTCTTTTAGGTGTGGTTGGTTGTTTATAATCTTTTGTTGGGAAATTGTAAACGGTTGTATATATGCTATGAAGTGTCGTGTAGTGTAATGTGTGAGAAACAGTGTGCTGTTGGACGATGTTTTAATTGATTTAATTTTTATGGATGAAGTAGCGTGGCCAGAGGTGCCAAAAGGTGTGCCGTAAGTCTGTTTCTTGAGGAATTTGTCTCTTGTGCCTTAGTTTCCCAACTCCATGGGACGTCTGGCCATATATTTAATGCAGCTTATCCTCTGTCATTGGTGGTATTGATGATAGTTGACTTTTTTGAAGAACTGCGTTGACTGTTGAGGATTAGAGATATGTTTTATGAAATGTTTCTTTTCCATTTCTTTTTGCCTTTTAATTCAGGAAAGTGCCAAAGCCAAGCATCCTCAAACTCTGCATGAGTTAAAGTTTTATAAAATAGTGCAAGGAAGAAGTAATGTCCTTTCTTACTGAATTTCTATCCTTCCTATCTCTATTCCTACTTGTAGAATCTGTATTACTCAGCTTAAATGTTTTTGGTTCACTATCTTTATTTGACAGCTGGGATCCCAAAGGTGAGATGGTTTGGCATCGAAGGAGACTACAATGTCCTTGTGATGGAATTACTGGGCCCTAGTCTCGAGGATTTATTCAATTTCTGTAACCGGAAATTGTCCCTCAAAACTGTTCTCATGCTTGCTGATCAGATGGTGGGATGTCTTGCATTGTGTAGATACTCTTCTAATTTACGTTTACATTTTGTTTTAAGTGGGGCAATCTCGAACTGTTTGCAGATAAATCGAGTTGAACTTGTTCATTCCAGATCATTTTTACATAGGGACCTCAAGCCAGGCAACTTCCTAATGGGTTTGGGGAGGCGTGCAAATCAGGTACTGGTTTGATGCCTGCTTTTCCAATCATTTTATTTTTGTCCCTTTATGTCATCTCTTAAACTTGGATGCATCCTTCTAAAATTTACCTCTTTTATAGGTTTATATCATTGACTTTGGCCTTGCTAAGAAATATAGAGACAACTACCGACATATTCCTTACAGGTATTTTGTTTCATTTTCACTTTTTTTTTATTTTGTGTGCTTGTGATGTGATCCCAACAAGGCTTATAGCTTGGGTCAACGCCTAGGCCCAAATCATGCTTAAGGCCCAATACATGGTCCACATGCACCTTCAAGCCCAAGTCCATCAAAAGGTCCAATAACAAGGAGCATGCTCAAAAAGATCCAATTAGACTTCATTCAAGATGGCCCAAACCCACATGGGCTTCTCATACTCTTCACATGGGTCAAAGAAGATGTGAAGATTTGAAGAGGTGTCTCAAAGAGCAATAGAATAGCAATTTAGGCTTTGCTTTCTAGAATAATAAGTCAAACAATGAGTAGTTTAATTGATAAAATTGAGCTTGACTAAGCCCAATAGGAGATTTGGCCATGAGCTATCAAAAGAGTCAAGGTGGACTATATGGAAATCTAACACTTCTTCCTACACCTCATGGATCCAAAACATCCAAGGGTTAGGAATGCTTCCTCCTTTTCCAAGGCATCATCCAATGGCCAAGATCAAGCCTCCTTCTCCAAGCTTGATCTAAGGGCCAAGATCAAGGCCCACTCCATCCAAAGGCTCTCCTTTCTCATGTGTAAATGGCTTCATATAAAAGCCAAAATTTCACTCATTTGTAGACACTCTTGAAATTTTATGCAATAGATGCAACTTGAGTTGAGAGCACTCCTCCCTCTATTGCCTTTGAGAGTCACCACTTTCTAGAGATTTCCTCTCTCTATCTCTAGCCACCTTCCTTAGGCCAGCATAGATTAGGAAATCCTATCACCTCTTTCACCTTCCATTGCTTGCAAGTGCCTTCCAACTTGCCTCCATTCCTTCATCCATTTCCGCTACACATGGAGCTCTTCATGCACCTTTGGAGCTCCACCAGCTTGTAGCAAAGCTAAAACTAATTTATTTTTTAAGAACTAGGATAGTGTATCTGAAAACTGTTGTATCGTTATTTAAGGACACCGACTTTTTAGAGAGAGGGTTTCCTAATAAAACAGTGGTGGGGGAAGTAGGTGGTACCTCTGGTTTGTTACTTATGCAGCTGTGAAGTATTCTAATTGTGGCAAGATATGAAGCTAGTTTATTTTCACTAGATCCTTGAGTTGTAGAATAATATTGATAAATCTGTTAACTACCAAAGTAGATGTGTGATATGGAATTGCTTGAAAACTTTGATGTACCTGCTGTTGAAAGTTCTACGGTTAACTGGACAAGTTAACTGAGAGGTCCTACATTGTGGGTTATATGAAAATTATTGGGTGCAAGTGTTAAAGTATAGAGTTAACACAGACAATCAATCCGATTTAAAGTCTTTCGTTTCCAATTGTATGTTATATTTACTATTTTTTTATTTTATTTGTGGACATATGTTTCAATAATTAGTGCATGGAATTGCTATTGTCACTCATAAAATATCTTTAGGTAGATTCGCAATGGTGATTTTGTATTATTCTTTGTTTTATTTTATTTATTATTTATATGGATGTCTGTGCAGTACTTCCAAGTTATTATTTTAAAATAGTAGTTGAATTTTGTAGGGTTTTCTGATTGTCACTTGCTTGTAATCTGTGCAGAGAGAATAAGAATTTGATTGGAACGGCTAGATACGCTAGTATGAAAGCTCATCTTGGAATTTGTACGTACTCAATGAATCTCTTTATTAAACTCCCTTGTCATTGTATTTACTGTTAATTGATTCTGAAGTTTGGGTTACCCTTTTTTTCTTTATTAGAGCAAAGCCGTAGGGACGACTTGGAATCACTTGGATTTGTTCTTATGTATTTTTTGAGAGGACGGTAGTTGTTCATGGTCCTTTGTTTATTGTTTTTTTTTATCACTTTTAATTTATTTTTTTACTTAGTATTTCTACAGTCTCCCGTGGCAGGGACTGAAAGCGGGTACTACGAAACTGGAGAAAATCAGTGAGAAGAAAGTTGGTACTTCTATTGAGGTGAGAAAAACTGTGAATAAAATAGTGTGTCAGTACATATTATCTATGTGGCCCTTGATCATGACAAAATGTGGCTTGCTTCTTTGTTAGTCTTTGTGTCATGGCTACCCGTCCGAGTTTGCTTCATACTTCCATTACTGTCGGTCACTGCGATTCGATGACAAACCAGATTATGCTTATTTGAAAAGGCTTTTCAGTGACCTTTTCATTCGTGAAGGTTTGAACTATTCAGTTTTGCAAGTATTATTTCACTTTTGGATGTGGTGTAGTCTTTAATAACTAGATGGTAATGTTTTAACATGTAATTTTTGTGTTTGGTTGGTGTTCCCTTCTTGTTAAAGGATTCCAATTTGATGATGTCTTTGATTGGACCAATTTGAACTATCAGCAATCTCAAATTGCCTCACCTGCTGCTCGTGCTATTGTAAGTGATGGTTTGCTGTACAGTTGCATTAGGTTTGATATTTGCTTTTGATATTAAATTATCTTACTTCTAGTAACATTTTCAGGGTTCTGCTGCTGGACCAAGTTCTGCGGTGCCACCAGCTGTTGTAAATGCTGATAGACACACTGGTGAAGCTACAGTTCCAAGTGAATCAAATGGATCTAAAGATGTTACGGTTAGTATATCTATTTATGGAATGGTGACCAAAAGCCACGGTTGGTTTTCCCGATATGTTAAATTGTGTATGCTGTGTGCAGTTGTGTAGTTCTAATATGTTCCGGCCAAGTTGTGATGCAACTATGGGCAATGAGAGCGAGCCCTCTCATCCTCTCACCATGGATGCTCAAAGAAGTTCTATCATGTCATTTGAGCACAGCCAAATATCCTCTGCCAGAAATACATCGAACATGAAGAATTTTGAGTCAACTATTCGAGGTCTTGAGACCCTGAATTTCAACGACGAGAGGTTACAGTATTAACAGGTATCAGCTACCCATTATCGATCACCTATCTTAATAAATTTAAAGGTCCCTTAATCTTTAGTATATAGAGATTTGTAGAACCAATTTTAATGAAATTGTTTTTCAATAATTGGATGTGCTTCACAGGAATAATTAAATTAGTCACATTTTATGTTCATGTCTTTTTCATTGAAATGGCGATAATTAATTCTGTCATTTTTAAACAAATAGCTCTTATTTCTTTGACCGTTTATTGGCCAAGAAAAGTTTATTAAGGAACAAATTTAAGTTATCCAATTTATATTTATTAATTATTCCAATACTATAAAATGTATTTAACATTTTTAAAATTTAGAATATTAAACACGTAAGTTTTTACTTAAACCAATTTTACTTTTTACTTCTGTTTATATCATCTACTACTTTTAAAATTTGCTGTGTTTAAAAAAATATCACTAAAAATCAGGGAAGTATTAATACTATTTGTTCTAAAACAAATATTCAATGCTTAAGTAATTTAGACATATATTTTCCCATTTTTCGTATCGATATTTTAGCCAATAATTTTTTTTATAATAGTAATAATTGATATAATAACATTTAAAAAATTGTATGCATTGCCATAAATAATAAATAATAAATAATTTAAAATTGATGAGTTGTTAATTTATATGGGACTTGACTCAATGATGGCATGTCATAAACAATTTTCTGTAATGATTAATACATGAAATTGCGACTCTTAAGTTAAATTAACTATTTATGTTAGTAGATAATTACATTATTTATTCAATAGGTCAAGAAATTGGTTTGAGATTTTGTAGTTTTATCGGGGTTGAACTGAAGTCAAATCAGTATTAATGAAATTAGTATAATAATTAAATAACATGTATAAAGTATAATATCATAACTCTATGATGCAAAATATTAAAGAAAAATTTAATTTATAGGTTTTTAAATTTTAAAAAATAAAATAGAATAAGGTATTGTACTTACTTCAAGATTTTTAATAATATTTATCTATGCTTAATAACAATAATTATTTTATATGTAGAATAAAAATAAAATAACAGGTACTTTAAAGCTAAGTTCTTACACACATAAGTGGTTACATTTATCTATTTTGTATTCATTACATCACTATATAGTTTTAATCATCTTTAAAATATAATTTATGATAATTTAAATTCTTTAAATTTAAATGAACAAATAATGTTTTAAAATGCAGACTTTTAATAAATGTAGGTATATGTTTTAAAACTCATATTTTTAAGCATAGTTCAAATTTATAACATATATTTCAAGTCTCGTGTATATGTTTTCTAATCAGTCATTATTCAAGTGTTTTATCCTCTCTTTAGTAGTGACAAAAAAGAAATAAATTGATAAAATAAAAGATGACATTAAACGTGTTTGATAAAAAATAGAGAAAAAGATAAAAAAGAAGAAAAGATAAGTAAAATATATAAGAAACAATACAATAAATTTCATTAATTTTAAACTATTTTCCTTCTTTATTCTCTTCAACAAAAGATTCAAATTTATTTTCATCTTCATATCATCTTCCATTCTCCAAGCAACTTTCAACATAATTTTAATAAACATCAATTCAATACAACAAAGAATCTATCAATAATTTAAATGGGATTTGGGTCTAATCCAACAGCAACTGTGTTGCGATAGTGATTCTTTTTTAAATTAACAGAAAAAGGGGGCATAAATTATTTGTAATAGACCACTGATAATTAATTTTAGATCAATTAACCCTAACTTGAATAAAAAAATACATTTACCTTTAAATTTAAAAAATTAACATCATAATGCATTACAAATTAAATAAATCACTCCCTTAAAAGAAGTTCACTTTTAAAATGTGCTTTTACAAATTTCAAGAATCAATTAAAAATGTCCTGTATTCTCTCTCTAATAATATAGATACATTATGGGCCTGATATCTTTATTATCTTTCGTTTTATCATTATTTTTTTGGCCATATTATATTTTGTTTTCATCTTCCACTAATTAGGAAAAAATGTCAAAAGATAAAAGAATAATCACTTTTACAGGTACAATTTTGTTGGAATCCTTTACATTTTAAGTAAAATTGGTCACAGTGTGGCAACTATTCAAGATTTTTTGTATGGTTAGTTGATGAACCATTGAAAGAGATTTGTGACATTGTTTAGAGCTTTATTTCAAACCAACTCTGTATACACAAAGTCATTGAGGTTTGCAAGATTGGTAATGAAGAAGAAAACTTTCTCTCTGGTTTGAATTTAGCTATGACAAAAGAACAGAAACAGAACATTATTTGAAACAGAACAGAAACAGAACAGAAACAGAGTGATTCTGTCATAGAGCTTTCATTTATTTTGTTCTTGACACGCATAATCATAATTAAAATACAAACAAGCCAATCAAAATCTACTTCAAAACCAGTATATTCATCTTAAAATGTGATCTGATAACTAGGAAATTCAGCAGTAGTAATGGAATTTCATACAAAAGGGAGTTAAACTTCTGAACCAGAAACACAATCTTGTTCGAATAGGATTGAAACATTTACAGAGAAAAAAAAAAAAAAACAAAGTAACTCTGATTACAGAAAAGAAAACATGAAGAAGGGAGAATAAAACATGATTCACCACCATCCATAGAGAGCTTGAGTGTAAGTGTGCTTGATCCACCTGAAACTCTTTCTGAGAGAGCCTTTCATTTTGCCCTCTGCTGCATATATTTTATAGCCTGCAACTCTCTTCTTCCTCTGCAACTCAGGATCATTGAAGCTCCAACTTTTTGATGGTTTAGAAGCTACCCTTTTCACTTTCTTCACCTTAATCTCCTTAGCAGTGGTGGCAGAAGAAGCATTATTGGCACTGTGACACCTCAGATCTTGCATGGTTGTTGGGGCCACCTTGCCTCCACAGTTGCTTTCTCTCTGAACCCTTTCATCTCTGCATGACTTGGATCTGAACTCCATCATCATGCCAACCACAGTGCCCCAAGCAAGAGTAATATGAAAGAACAAGGAACAAATTAAAGGGTTTGTGGCTTTGCTCTTTTGTAGCTGTATGTTAGCATAGTTTAATTCTCTTCCTCTGATTTGCGTGAAAAGAATTTTGATTCATACGGATACGGATAAAATTTAAAATTTAAGTGTGATTCTAAATTTTAAATTTACCTAAAAGAAGTGAATCAGAGCCTTATATTTAATTGAAATAAAAATAAGTCAAAAATAAATAAAATTTTCTTTTTTTGAAATTTTTATCGATATCAATCCATGTATAAATTGATTTTATGTATCATTGATATTTTCTTTACCAAGAAATAATTTTGGAAAATTCATCAAATTTGGAATAGATCACAGTGTTGATCTTTTTAAGTTATAGTAAGTTATATTTTTTAGAAAAAAAATTGTGATGTTAAATTGAAAAGTCTTTACTTAATTTATATAATTTGTATAGTAATGTTGAAAATATAAGATTAATTTCACATTTCATTGTGTTATTGGTGTTGTTTCTATCAAATAATTCTATCCAATAATTTCTTTAAAAGGCTTGTCAAATTTAGAATAAATCATGGGGTTGGTCTTTTTACACCAAAGTTGTTTCTTTTTAGAAAAAAAAATATTATGATATTAAATTGAAAAGTTTCTTTAATTTATATAATAAAATCTTTTTGAATTGGGTCAGTAGAAGATGACATGTTGTTTTCATTAATGAAAATTAGTAGGGTAAGGTGGGACTCATCCAACCCTCTTTGCAGAGCAGAATTTCATGATGCCATCGGATACCTTTCACACGTGCATGTGTTCAAATTAACAGTTTAATTAGTTTTTTTTATGTCTTTGGATGAATATCAAAAATATACTAGATTGATACTTTAAATATTTTTTTAATATATTTTTAATTTTTAAAATTATTTTGAAGACAACAGAGAAATCACACAAAAACAAATCGGCGAAAAATTCAAATTCATCCGACCAATGGAGCATAAAATAACATTTTTTATTACCACTCATTTTTATAAAGATTAAATGAACATTTTTTTTTCTATTCTACCACACAATATTTAAATAATGAAATAACATTTTTATTACGACTACTTATGCTTTATTTATCCGTCATTTTCCAAATAGACTTAGTAATTAGTGGCTGGGTGATAATAAATTTAGATTATTGAGAAAGATGGATAACATATAATACTTTTTAGACTTTTATTTGTACATAACGTAATATATAAAGGCTTTCTCAAGTACAAAAAAAAAATGAATAAAATACATTTAAGATGTTCCATTTTGTTGGTCTTCAAGCTATTAAGTATGAAAAAAAAGTAAAGCATTTTTCTTTTTAGTTTTTGAAGAAATAAGTATAAAATATTTGAAAATAAAAAATATTCTAAAACAAAAAACTCTAAATGAAATTATTATAGCCAGCAAAGGTAATTATTATGTACCTCCCAAGTTCCAATATTTTGTCCTCTTTAATTGCATGAAGCATTTGGAAAGTTGCTCTCACAATTTTGTACAAACTTGACTTTAAAGTTTTGGCCGAAAGTGCAGTGTGAAATGAATTGATTATGATTAATTATGATGATAAGTGTGTTAGTACAATTAAAGTAATCATGTTCAATCTAATTGCTAGTGTTCCACTAAAACAAGTACTTGATCAGGGGTTAGCATGTATCTTTCACTCTCAACAACACTTTAATTATCAAGTATTCAAAACGATTCATTTTAACACTGTAGTCTTTGAATAATGCATAACAATATTATGCATGCAACACTTTGCGTGTAAAATAGTTTGTAATTATTTTAGTGTCGCTTTTTTCTTCTCGCAATCATAAAGCCAAATATTTTAGTTAATTTGAAGTTTTTTACGGTAGAAATACCTTGTGTGGTGCTGAACTTGGATGGAAAATTTGTATTCATTTATGTTCCAAATTTGATATCCAAATTTAAAAAGAAATAAAAATAATAATCTTATCAAATTTGTTTGGGAGGTGTTAATTTTTAACTTGAGACTCTGTTCTGGGAAATTTTTTGTTAAAAAAATAAGTGTGCGGTTTTCTAAAATAGTGGGTAAGTATTCACTCAGAGTATATTATTAACTATTAGTGACTAAAAATAACTATGTTTAATTTTCAAAAAAAAATAATTAATGAGTAGGTGTGAAACTTATGGGATTACAGTTTTTCAGGGAATAATAAAATTGTATTGACCCTTCTTTTTCTAGCAAGTCACTGCTTTTCACTGAAAATTAACTTAGCATAATAATTTTTTTCTTCAAAAATACAAAACAAAATGATACATCAAATTATATGTCTATTTTCAACATGCGTCAAGAGATTTATTTTAGATTTGATACGTTTAGCAGTTAAAAAATCATCTCTAGTCTTCATTTTTATCCAATGTCACGGCTTGCAAGTTATTTGAAATAATTATTATAAAAAAATTAAAAACTATTTTACAATGTTAATGCATTACATTTTTTCTCTCTTTTTTATCATCATAATTATTATACCACACTTATCTGAATGGGAAAAGGCACACTCAATCCACCGACTGCATGCTTTAGAAAGAATTAAAATGAAATAATATAACCCTTTAGAGTCAAAAAGAAAAGGACATATGTTGCTTCAAGAAAACGCGATTTGGAGCCTTTAGTGATAGGTCATGATTGGACGGATGACTATAATTTCTTGACCAAAATATCTTTTACGAAATTTCACTTAAAAATTTACAAAATTCCACACTTTGGTTTGGATGAAATATATTTTAGCATTTGCAGAATTTCGTAATTCACACAAGAAGAGGTTAAGGCATTATTCAGAAATAAGATACATACCACAATTAAAAGAGAAATGGCTTTGAGCAACCTACTAAAATAAGCAAATAAACAATTTTAATAGAATCCATTATAAATAAAGTAAGGCGTCATTGAACTCTAACCGGTAAAAATTGAAAAAGAAAAGAAAGACACAAAATAATAATTGTCAAAAAGTAATAGCTCTGATGACTTAACAGAGAATAAAAATTAACCCATCAGAGCAGATCAGCAACATTTGAGGGCAACTCCTCTACAGTGACATTGTAGAACTTCTGAATATCAGATAGCATTCTGGCATCTTCCAGTGTCACAAAGTTTATGGCAACACCCTTTCTTCCAAAACGCCCACTTCGTCCTATGCGGTGAAGATAATTTTCAGGTTGGGTAGGCAGATCATAGTTTATAACCAAAGACACTTGTTGTACATCTATACCACGAGCCAAGAGGTCAGTGGTGATTAGAACTCGAGAAGAGCCAGAGCGAAATTCACGCATAATGATATCACGAGTGTTTTGGTCCATGTCTCCATGAGTCGCAGAGACTGTGTGATCATTGCTTCGCATCTTGTCAGTGAGCCAGTCCACCTTGCGCCTTGTGTTCACAAAGATGACACTCTGGGTGATAGCTAAAGTCTCATAAAGGTCGCATAATGTCTCCAGTTTCCATTCTTCCTTGTCAACATTCACATAAAACTGCTTGATACCCTCCAGGGTCAATTCATCACGCTTTACCAGGATTCTCACTGGCCTATTCATGAACTTTCTTGTAATTTCCAGGGCCTCCGGTGGCATTGTAGCAGAGAACACGCCAACTTGAATTTGACCCGGCAGTAGCTGGAAGATGTCATAGATCTGCATTTCATGCACCAAAATGAAAACTGTTAACTATTTAACTCAAGGTGAGTTCATTTTAGCACAAATGTAGGTGACTGTTTTATATAAAGAGAAATATTACAAAACAAAAATCAGTAATATGCACGATACAATGGAAAACAAACCACTGGAAAACCAACAAACCTGGTCCTTGAAACCACGTGAAAGCATTTCATCAGCCTCGTCCAAAACAAACATCTTTATGTGATCAGGACGGAGAGATTGTCTGCGCAGCATGTCAAACACACGCCCAGGAGTGCCAACAACAGTATGTACACCAGCTTGGAGAATGCGCTGATCCTCACGGACACTGGTTCCACCAACACAAGCATGAACCTTGACGCCAAGATAATCACCGAGAGCTCGCATAACCTTTTCAATCTGCTGTGCAAGCTCCCTTGTTGGTGCCAAAACCAAAGCCTGGCACTGAACCAATCCATAATCTAGTTGCTGCAAAATTCCAGAACAGAATGTAGCTGTCTTTCCAGTTCCAGACTGAGCCTGCTGAATCACGTCCAGACCCTTGCAGAAAGGAACAATCCCCCTTTGCTGTATCGCAGAAGGCCTCTCAAAACCTATAGAACAAGAATAAAAGATTTCACATCAACCTGTGCAACAGCTAACTGCATATAACATTTGCTTTTGTTCTTAATAAAGGATATATATCATATAGTTGATACCTGCAGATCCACTTTGTAATCTTCTACGAAATAGTTTGAAATGGAAACATGTGTAAATTCAGAAAACAATAATTCGAAGCATATGTCATCCAAAAAATAATGGCCAAATGCCCCTATATTGCTACATTACTTGATACTATAAACTTCCCAACATCAGGGGGGCCAGGGATAGGTCAAATAGTAGGCATCCTCGTTTTGAAAAGGTCAATTCCACGTCTAGATCCTACAACTCCATGTTAATGGTGACAACACAAACCACTGCACCAAGACTCCCCTTAAAATAAATCTTAAAACTTTTAAGCTTCAAAGAGAAACTTCAGTAAATTAAATAAATGATAATTTAAATTGTTTAGCTAAAATATAATTACAATTGTAAGAAGTTCCAGATACGTCGATTGCAAGATAATGACTGAAACAGTATAACTCCAACAGGGTATCCATTGCAGAGAACAATGTTTAAATCCGTTAATAAAAGCAGTTAGTCTACATCTTTAAAATTGCTGAGTAGCTGACACAGCTACACTCACTGACATACAGGCTTTGTATTTTAAACACAATCTTTGTTTTCAGTGCATTCTGTAAAAGGCCAATTCAGCAGGCCTCAAAAAGTGACTTTTAGAGTATCGATTCATTAGAAAAGGAATCTATTAACCAGCATCAAGAGTGACTAAAAGAGGGCACACCTAGTATTTCTCAAGCATTAAATAAGCACCAGAGAAAACAAACTAAAATATCATTTGACATACCATAAGCATATATGCCTCTCAGAAGATTTTCTTGTAAACCCATTGCATCAAAACTATCATAGACTTCATCATATGAGGTGAAAAACTCTTCTCCATCGGCAGAAAGCCTGTAATTAGTTTTCAAAACAATAATTAAAATCACAGAAAACTGCAAGAAAAAATAAGTCAAGCGTCACACGCAATGAAAAATATGAAGTGCAATAACTTACAACTCATTCATCTTAGTATCATAATGCCGAGTATCAAATTGAGTACCCTCTGGAGCCAATCCTGCCATCACTGCAAAACAGAAACTTCAGTAAAAATTAAAAAGATACGTGTACATAAGAAGACCTAACAAATCCAAAACCATAACAAAAATTAATTCGCAATAAATCATCGCGAGACAACGCTAGTGAAAGAGCACGAAGGGGCTCTTGGCTATGATAAATCTTTTTCTTTTCGCATGATGCCAGATAAGAAAACAAATTCAAAACCACCAATAAATAAAATAAAAACATACATTAAACTGATAAAAATTCAGAGCACTACTCTAATCTGTGTCAAAACAGAAAATAAAAAAGAGCACCACCCATTAAAAGCCGATGATGATTAAAAAATTGAGTTCGAACTAACCATCAAACAAATAACAATAACATAAGACCTAAAATCGAATGAAAAGCTTTGCGAAGAAAGCAATCAGATCAAGCGCATGTTCAAAACATAATAAGGAGAGTGATACGAAAACAGAAGAAAATAAAATAAAAGGCGATTTATGAAAATGATGAACTTTGGTGAAGATAGAGAGAAGTTAGGGTTACCTGATGTTGTTGGAATAGAGAGAAAGAGAAAAGCGAAGTATGGGAAGCGAAAAGAGGAATTAGGGTTTCCCAAACTCCTCGGATCTGCGCCGTGGAGTTGAAGGGAAGAGAAAGGAGAATGAATAGAATAGAAGGAATGTGTTCAGTTTAGGTTTTGTTATGTAATTACTTCTACTTTTTTTTTTCTACTATTCTATTCTACCTAGTTTTTCGTTACATCACCCAAAACAATAGTGTGAAAATAAATATTATTATTTTAATAATAAATAATATACGTTTTATTATATATAAATCTTATTTCATAAGTTAGTATCGTAACAGTTGTCCAGTTTTATTATATATAAATCTTCACCTAGAGATACTTTTTTATTATATATAATTTCTATTTCAATTTTATTCTTTAAATACAATTATTAACTGGTTTTTCCAAGAAATATAATCATTAATTGATTTGTTAGATGTACTTAATACTTTAAATTATTTTATACAAAACTGTCACAAATTTTCTTATATTTTTTTTTTTATATTTGTAATTTTCGCTATTACCATATTTATAATAATGTATAAAGAAATTCTTTCTATTATATCTACATTTTAAAATATTAATTTTACGTTATAAAATATAATTAATTATTAATTTTTTTTTAAATTGATTGATATTTTTATAATTTTTTTTTATTTATTAACAATTATTTTCTTATTTTTTATATATTTTACTTTATTTTTAATAAATATAATTTTATTTTATATATTAACTTAATATCATTATATTATTTTTTATATATTTTACTTTATTTTTAATAAATATAATTTTATTTTATATATTAACTTAATATCATTATATTATTATGGTCTAATATCATACATATTTAACAGTGCTTGTATGCTAGTTTTATATAAATTGTTACAATTTTCTTTTCTCTTTCTTATTGTTTATATATTTATAACTTTTACCGTTAACATTTATATATTTTATACTTGTTATTATTTATTATTTTTGTCTTATATATTAACTTAATTAATTTATATATATTATTAACTTATAATATATTCTAAATTTTTAAAAAATACAGAATATATATACAACTCAATTAATATTCAAAAGTGAATTTGGAGTGGTAGAGAATAATCAATATTATTTTTCAAATTATTATTTATAACTAAGCAACAACAAACATTTGTATTACAAAACTATTGCTATTATGAAAAATAAAATAAAATAATACTTTTATTAGCTTTACCATATTAGATTAGATTATGGTAAATTAATTAGAGATTTCCATATTGCAAGACCCCTCTTTTCTTCCAAAAACAGCACCAAACTCACCTCATTTCTTTTTATCCTCCTTCTCTGCATACTCAGCTCTCCCTCTGTTTTCCCTCTTTCTGACCTCATCAACCTTGATTCTTGATCAGGTCCCGAAGAAGAAGCCACGCCTGAGCCTTCTGCTGCCTCCATTCACGGTCTCTCTTCTCCTAGGTTCAGTTGAGGAATTCAGCTCCCTTCTCCTAGGTTGCCTCCACTCAAACCTTAACTCAAGAATAGGTAAGGGAAGCTGACCTTTAACTCAAATTTTGTAGGAGGTGTGTTCTTGAGTGATATAATTGCTTGATTTTGTGTTTAATTGATGCTTGGACGTGTTTGGGTGTGATTTTGAGCATGAGATGATCTTGGGCGAGGATGCATGCGTGGAACAGATGAGGAATCCTGGTATTTTCGCCTAGGCGATCAGCTCTCGCCTGAGCGAAAATATCAGAGGATCACCTCTGCCACTGCACGAATTCTCGCCTAGGCGAGCTGGAGTCGCCTGAGCGAGATAACTTCTCGTCTAGGCGAGCCAGTTTCGCCTGAGCGAGAGTTCGCCCAGGATTTTTTTATTTGCCACTGTATGATGTCTCGCCTAGGCGAGGTCGACTCGCCTAAGCGAGATGGACTCTCTAGCTTAGGCGAGATCCTCTAGCCTAAGCGAGATTCCCTGCAGAAGTTTGGTTTTTCCCACTGTTTTGATTTCTTGATGCTTGATTGGTTGCTTTAAGATGATAATGGTTGATAATGTATGAGATCTTTATGCATGTTAAACTGTATGCAGAAATTGAGTGTGAACTTGATGTGAATGGAAGTATGTTAGAGTTAGGATTTCAAGGGAAATCCTAAGGAATGTGGTTTAGTAAGTGTAAGGGCATGAGGACTCAGATTGGTGATATCCTGACGCTTCCAGTAACCATTAAGACTCAAGTAGAGTACAATGGATTACGTCGGGGGAAGTAGCAGGAGGTCCTGGTCTATGAAACCGATCCATCATAGAGGTGATGGGATTTACCTTGAGAGTGGTTGGGTGAATACCCATTGTGCCTAAAACTCTGCAGAGTTTAGGAACCATCTCAGGTGCAAGTCACCAAGAGCTCCAATGCCACTTACACAATCTGGATATCGAGTCTAGAGTGGTGTGTGGTATTATATTTGGAATCAGCTGGATGATTTTGATAGACTGTTTAATGAATCCTGTTTTTCTGCATTAACATAAATTAAATTGCATGGTTACTCCTCATTCAAGTTAGCTTACCCTTCTAGTTTTTGTGGCGTGTTTGTGTTTGTCTTCTACTTTGCAATGATCGCCTCGATTGGATGGCGTGAGCAGATAATCGTGCAGGTGAGGATACACCCTCAGGGACGTGAGATGATTGCACTAGACGTACCAGTAGCATATGTGACCTTTTTTTTCTTTTGCTTAGCTGATCAGATGTTTTGTAACCTCTTAGTAATGTATGCGCGGTAGGCGTTGATCCGTATATGTATGGTTCATTTTGGGGATGACTGTATTATGTTATACGGGCCTATGTCATTATCTGCTTCTGAACTATTAAAATTTGAATGTTTTGTTTTAATAGTTTTAAAAACTATCAAAAACGGGATGTTACACATATTCTCTTTTATGTTTTATGTGTGTAGTTTCTTTAATTAAAAACCAACAAAACGAATAATAGCTCGAATTTTAATATATATATATATATATATATATATTTATTTATTTTGTATACTAAAAATGACATTGAATCAATAAAACCGTTCCAATTTGATGACAATTTTTTTTTATTCATATAAATGTAAATAAATGTAAGTTCTATCATTAGAAATTGAGATGAGAGATATACCGTAAGCGAATCAATTAATTAATTAAGTGATTATATTTGCTTCGATCATACTTTTATTACTTTAATAATAATAACAGAAATAATAATTAAAGTATATTAATATAAGTATAATCGTACTTGTGTATGTGTTTTTTAAATATAAATAAATTAATGATGACAATATTACAATGTTATTTAGTTAATACATAAAATAATTTTATATTTATTAAAATTAAAATAAAATAAATGAAAAATATATGAAAAAATAAGATGGTTTATGAATAGAAAAAAAAAGACAAAATAGATAATTTTATAAAAATATATTAAAATAATTGTTAAATTTTAAAAATTTAATAAATAATTAGATAATAAAAAATAAAATGAAAATTATGAAACGTGGTTATAAAAGAGAAAATCTATTTATATAGTTATAGATGTGCTTATATATAAGATATATAGTATAAATAATAGTAATTAATGAAATAAATGAAATTAATAATAATAAAAAAATATAGTATAAACGAAAGCATCAATGATCACTTTTTTTCCTTTTTCGTGATTTTAATAATTTATAGATTTCTGGAAATTTGTGATTTATATCAAAATTATAATTTTAGATCGGTATATTTATATATTTTAATTTATTAACTATTTTTTTATGACATAATAAAGTAATATAATAGGTTTAATGGAAACAAAACAAAGGAGATAAAATATGTGAAATCTTAGATAATTTTATTTTAAGAGTAAGAATGATTGAGATCATATCTGATGAAATAAGTCGTGAAAATATATTACTTAGGAAATGGTTTCCCATTAACCATTATTTTTTATCAAAATTTTCTAAATACAACATCTGTTTGGGGAAGGTGCTTGAAGAAAAGTTGGTCCATGGGGACCTTTTAGGGGCAAAGAAACAATGAAATTAAAGGTTTAAGGACTGCAACGTTAAGAAAAGAAAATAAACGTTGATGTTGATTTTACTGAGAAACACCATTGATGTCAGGAAACAAACCTCACCACTGATGGAAGAAATGGAGGAGAGTGGCATCTTGCAGTGAAAGATGAAGTGATTTTAGGTTTTTTTGTTAATTTTTTTAGTAATGGCAACGAGGTCATTTAAACAAAGATATGGGTGCAGGAAAAAAAACATGAGTGCAAGAAGAAGCACCATGAAGAAACCCATAAATGTGACCCAAATGCATTTAGGTCCACTTGGTTATAGTTTTTTCTTCATCCATTCTCATACTTTCTAGTTGCACTCCCATAAATTTAAAATGACTATTTCAGAACAGGCTTTCCGACTTTTTAATCTAGAACATGATTTTGAGAACAAAATTTGCAGAAAAGATTTTCCCTGACGTCCGGTCTGATTCACTGGTGGTCAGGTTCAGTATATTAGCGGTCTGTTTCGGTTTACTAGATTTTCGGTTTGGTTCATTGACTTTTAATTCGATCCACTAACGATCTGATTCGGTCCACTCACGATTTGGTTCTGGTCATTGATGGTCTGGTTCGATTCACTGAATATCCGGTCTTGTTAGTTGAGGGTCCGGACTTGTACGTGGATGCTCTGGTCTTGTTTGTGGACGATCCCTTACTATTCGCAAAATGTTTGATCCCATTCACTAACTATTTGGTCCGGTTTGCCCATGGTTTGACATGGTCCAATCTTGATCATTGGCGGTTTGGTTCGGTCCTATTCATCGACTGTCTGGTCCAGTCTGGTTTGATGATGATCCAGTCCAGTTTAAGGATAGGCCACTTCGTTTTGCCACCGGTTCGGTTCACTAGTGGTTTGGTTCGATTCACCAACGGTCATGTCCGGTTCACTAGCGATCCGATTCGGTTCACTAATGATCTAGTCCGATTCATTGGTAGTCTGGTCCAATCACTAGTGGTCCAGTCCGGTTCACTGGTGGTATGGTTTGATTGACTTACGGTCTGATACAGTTCATTTACGGTCCAATATGGTTCAAATATGGTGCAATCTGGTTCACTAACAGTCTGGTCCAGTTCACTAAAGATCTAGTCCGGTTCATTGATGGTTTGGTCAAGTTCATTGACGGTCTGGTCCGATTCACTTGTGGTCTGATGGCGGTCCAATTCGGTTCAGTGGCAGTCCAGTCCAGTCTGATTCCCTTATGGTCAAGTTCGATTCACTTATGGTTTGATACAGTTCACTTATGGTGCAGTCTGGTTCACTGATGGGTCGGTCCAATTCACTGACGGTTCGATCTGATTCACTGACGGTTCGATCCGGTTCACTAACAATCTGGTTTGGTTTACTAACAATCCGGTCCATTGACGATCCAGTCCGGTTCACTAGTGGTCTGATTTGGTCCATTGGCGTTCCGATCCGATTCACTTATGGTCCAGTCCGGTTCATGTGCATTCTAGTCTGATTCACTAACCTTTTGGTTTAGTCCACTGATGATCTATTCTAATTCACTGGCAGTCCAGTCCCGTCACTAGCGATTCGATACGGTTCACTTACAGTTCGGTCCAGTTCACTTAAGATCTAGTCTAATTCACTTATGGTCCAGTCCAGTTCACTGACGATCCAATCTAGTTTATCGACAATCCAGTCCAATTTGTCGCTAGTCCGTTTCGTCACCAATCCAATCCGATTCACTAACAATTCGGTCCGTTTTTCGCTAAAAATCTTTTCTCCAAATCTTATAAAAGAATCCAATTAATATTGAAATTTAGTCTAAAGCATTCATCTTGAAATTTAAACCCCAAATAAACTTTGCACCTGTAGAATTAAAGAGTCATACACAATTAATTTGAACCAACTTGTTGTAACATTTAAAAAAAAAAAAAACTATAAAGTTATTTTTTTTATAGTTTTCAAAATTGATTTCTTTAATTTAATCAAAAGTTTAGTATATGAATTTTTTATTTTCATTTTCCTGGAAGATTTTAAATTGAACTAAAAATATAACCGAACGTGGCACATGGCATTATTGAGAGAAGTGGTGTTGAATTCAGTTCCTCTTTCTTAAAATAATCGGTGAATACATGGCATTTTGCATTTGCTGTCTTTCTTGCATGAACTCGCTTCGACACCTCACAACACAATCCTTTTCAAATTTATCTTCTTCACGGATATTATTATGCAACAACTCGTAAGTGTTTTTTGTCGTGACTTTTGTAATTTGATCTTCACAAAATTAATACTCTATTTTCAACTAATTTTTTCTTGAAAAATATATTAAACTACTGAAATACCAAGAACGAGTATGAGAAAATGTTATGATTTTTTAAGACAATTTTTTAGTTTCTTTAATTACCTTACATGAACAATGTTTTCTCCCTTTATTTATGCAATTTGCAGTTCCAATTTCTATGTTGTCAGGGACTGTGCAGAGACTCCACCGCCATCGAAATTGCAGAAAACTTGTCTCTGAGAACGACAATTATCAGTTCAATTTTCATTACGAGTGCAAGTTCATATTTTTTTTTTCCTAGGATAAGCTTGTTACAAAAATGCTCACCAAATATATATACGAGTAACTTTATGAACTATTTTTTATACTATTAAAATTTATAATAAGAGAAAATAATTGTGATTAATGCAAGAAATCTTCCTTTTAAATAGGAAAAAAATTGATAATATTAAAAATATAAATAACTGTTTTATCCTTTAAATTTTGTATTACGAAAAAAATATAATAAGGAAAAATACCACACAATAGTGAATTTGCTCTCCAGACAGACAGGTGTTAAGTGATTTGGGGCAAGTGGCTCTAAAGGGAAGTGTATGAGTATCCGAAGGGTAGGTGTCATCATTATAACATCTCTATCACTCATACTCATGCATGCTCGAGGTTCAATATTAAAAGCAAATATTAATTACACAACTTTCTCATAACTATTTATTGAAATATTAATGAATGATTCCAATACTATATTACTCACTACTTCAAATAAAGGGTTAACTATTTTTTATCTCTTTTATCTTTAATTTTCGTTAAATTTTGAAATGTTGAATTAATTTAATTATTTATTTTTTAAAATATATGAATTTAATTATTTTAATTAAATTTTGTTAGGTTTAGTTGATTTTTCGTACACATTTCAGAATTGTATTTAAGTTGTGTTTGACATATTTTTATTTTAATGTTAAGTCAAATACTATTATGAAATAAATTTAACAAAAATTGATTAAAAAAGACTAAATTTATAAATTTTAAAAAATAAAAATTAAATTAATTTAAAATTTTAAAATTAACTAATTTTAAAATTTACTTAAAGAAAAAGCATATTTAACTTTAAATAAAACGAATGATTAATTATGAACCTAATTTTTTAGATAATTTATTAAATTGAAAAGTCATTATTGCACTGTTTTGGTTAAAGATTAAAGTAGATTTTATTAAATCTGTAAAATGTGTCAGTTAACGTTTGAAGTGAGTTTTAAATGTTTGTTCATTGCATGCAGTTCTTGGTTCTCAGTGTTCCTCCTTATAAATACCACCCTCACCCGTTTCCTTTCAGCATCGCTTGATCTTTACCTAGTCCTCCCCAAAAGAAAAAGTGATACATAGTTTTGGTGAGTTCCAAAGATGTTTTCGGGTGTGTCTGGTCTGATCAACAGGGGGCACAAGATAAAAGGGACAGTGGTGTTGATGCGAAAGAATGTGTTGGACGTGAACAGCGTAACCAGTGTTGGGGGCGTTATTGGTCAAGGTCTCGACCTTCTTGGTTCCTCAGTCGATAATCTCACTTCCTTCTTGGGTCGATCCGTTTCTCTCCAACTCATCAGTGCCACCAAACCAGATGGTTCGTTTCTTCTTCTTCTCGTTCTTGTTCTTGTTCTTGTTCTTGTTTTCACTTCATATATATCAGTATATTTTTTTCTTGTATATCTTTAATGGAGTCCAAGAAAAGTGAAACGAAAAAACGGTGATTTTGGTTTCTTTTCTTTTTGGTCAGCCAACGGAAAGGGGAAGCTTGGAAAGGCTACCTTTTTGGAAGGTATCATCACTTCACTGCCAACTTTGGGAGCAGGCCAATCTGCATTCAAGATTCACTTTGACTGGGACGATGAGATGGGAATTCCTGGAGCATTTTACATCAAGAATTTCATGCAGACTGAGTTCTTTCTTGTGAGTTTGACTCTTGAAGACGTTCCAAACCATGGAAGCCTCCACTTTCTTTGCAACTCGTGGATATACAATGCCAAACACTTCAAAAATGATCGCATCTTCTTTGTCAACCAGGTCAAGTTATCAGTTTTAAGTTCTCAATAACTTTTCATGAAAAGATGAAGCTAACAATTTTATATATATTGCAGACATATCTTCCAAGTGAAACACCAGCTCCTCTGGTGAAGTACAGAGAAGACGAGTTAGTTAATTTGAGAGGAGATGGAACAGGAGAACGTAAAGAGTGGGAGAGGATCTATGACTATGATCTCTACAATGATTTAGGTGATCCAGATAAGGGTGAAAATCATGCGCGTCCTGTTCTTGGAGGCTCTGACACCTTGCCTTATCCTCGTAGGGGAAGAACTGGTAGAAGACCAACAAGGAAAGGTTTGGCTTCTATTTCTACACTTGATCATGCTGTAATAATGATCCTTAATATTTATGTTTTGCCGCTGATAAATTCTGGATTTTGATGAAACAGATCCAAAAAGTGAGAGTAGGAGCTCTGATATTTATCTGCCAAGGGATGAAGCTTTTGGACACTTGAAATCATCAGACTTTCTGACTTATGGGCTGAAATCCGTATCTCAGAATCTTCTTCCAGCATTGGAATCTACTTTTGATTTGAATTTCACACCCAATGAGTTTGATAGCTTTGATGATGTTCATAGCCTCTATTCAGGTGGAATTAAGCTGCCAACAGATGTAATTAGCAAGATAAGTCCATTACCCGTGCTCAAGGAAATCTTGAGAACTGATGGTGAACAGGCCCTTAAGTTTCCTCCTCCTAAAGTGATTCAAGGTATCTCTCATATTATATACTTGTATCTAAAATGGATCCGAAATGAATCTCTGAGTTACTCATATCTCACAATAGTTCTTTGTTATGACTTGAGCAGTGAGTAGGTCTGCATGGATGACTGATGAAGAATTTGCAAGAGAAATGCTTGCCGGTGTAAATCCAAACATGATTCGTGTTCTTCAGGTAAGCCTAATCAAGATTTTGTCATCATGAAAAATACAGCAAACTAAAAGGTTAGATTTTCTTAGTTTCTTATAATTATTCTATATTTACCATTGCAGGATTTCCCTCCACGAAGCAAGCTAGATAGCCAAGTCTACGGTGATCATACCAGTCAAATCACCAAAGAACACCTGGAGTGTAACTTAGAAGGGATCACTGTGGATGAGGTACATAATCGATATGGTATAAAATTGTGTTTCTAATTAAAGTTTAATTGATGGTTTTTTGAATGATATAACGAGCACACTATATTTGGTTAAAAAGGCAATTCAAAGCAAGAGACTGTTCATACTCGATCATCATGACTCGATCATGCCATATTTAAGGCGAATAAATGCAACATCCTCAAAGGCTTATGCTACCAGAACCATCCTTTTCCTGAAAAACGACCGAACTTTAAGGCCACTTGCCATAGAACTGAGTTTGCCACATCCTGGGGATGATAAATCAGGTGTTGTTAGTCAAGTTATTCTGCCTGCAGATGAAGGTGTTGAAAGTTCTATCTGGCTTCTGGCAAAGGCCTATGTAATAGTGAATGACTCCAGCTATCATCAACTAGTCAGCCACTGGTATAAATTTTCTCACCAAAATCACATAAAAACAATTCAATCCATATAGAATGATTATTAACATCTTTTCATGAATTATACAATAGGTTAAACACGCATGCAGTTATTGAGCCATTCGTGATAGCAACAAACAGGCATCTCAGTGTTGTTCATCCTATTTACAAACTCCTGCATCCTCACTATCGTGACACCATGAACATAAACTCCCTTGCTCGGGGATCTCTGGTCAACGACGGTGGAATTATAGAGAAAACCTTTTTATGGGGAAGGTATTCTATGGAAATGTCTGCTACCATTTACAAGGATTGGGTTTTCACAGATCAAGCATTGCCAGCTGATCTTATAAAAAGGTGATTCATTTTCATCCTGGTCTGGTTTATTGCTAACAAAAGCTGACAATTTAACATAATTAACCTCATGTTGTTATCTGTAAACTGTGATATAGAGGAATAGCAACTGAGGATCCAGAGTGCCCTCATGGTCTTCGTCTCATCATAGAGGACTACCCTTATGCTGTTGATGGACTTGAGATATGGGATGCTATCAAGACATGGGTTCACGAATATGTTTTCTTGTACTACAAATCAGATGACACACTCAGAGAAGACCCTGAGCTCCGAGCTTGGTGGAAGGAACTGGTAGAGGTGGGTCATGGTGACAAGAAGAACGAGCCATGGTGGCCGAAGATGCAGAGTCGTGAAGAGCTGGTTGAGGTTTGCACTATTGTGGTATGGACTGCTTCAGCACTTCATGCAGCTGTTAATTTTGGACAATACCCTTATGGAGGGTTAATCTTGAACCGTCCAACTCTGAGTAGGCGATTAATGCCTGAGAATGGTTCTGCTGAGTATGAGGAGCTGAAGAAGAGCCCTCAGAAGGCTCTGTTGAGGACTATCACACCGAAGTTTCAGACCCTTATTGATCTTTCTGTGATAGAAATCTTGTCAAGGCATGCTTCTGATGAGGTCTATCTGGGGGAGAGGGACAATCCAAATTGGACTTCTGACACAAGGGCCTTGGAGGCATTCAAAAGGTTTGGGAAGAAGCTCTCGGAAATTGAGAAGAAACTCTCGGAGAGAAACCATGATGAGAAACTGAGAAACCGCCATGGACCAGTTGAGATGCCTTATACTCTGCTCTTCCCTTCCAGTGATGAAGGGTTAACTTTCAGAGGAATTCCCAACAGCATCTCCATCTGAAGAGAAGGAATCTGAATCCTTCTTCCACCTCTGCATGTGGAAACCAAACCTACTTACTGTGTTGTTTAATAAAGTGTTTCGTGTTCGACCTTAATAAAAGCAAATGTGCTTGTAGAGTGTTTTCGAACAATAAAGCCAGAGTTACTGCTTCTTGCAGTATGGGTGGCTACTCTTGTAATCTGGAACAGAAGTAAAAGATGGGTTTCACAAAATCCATGATGTTTGGACTTCAAAGTTTGATGCATTAAGTGAATGTTCAAATTTTGCATAAGAAAGGTAAAATTAACAAAAAATTAAGGGGCATTCCGAGAATCGAACTCGGAACCTCTCACACCCAAAGCGAGAATCATACCACTAGACCAAATGCCCAGAGCTGATTATAGCTTTCCAAGACCGGAACTCGAGACTCAATATTTTATTTTCTTTATTATTTTGTTCAGGCTTTGCTTCTCGGTGGTAGGGATGACAACGGGGCGGGGGCGGGGGCGGGACGGGTTTCGCTATCCCATACCCATCTCCGCATAAAAAATTCATCCTCATCCCCATACCCAAATCCAACGGGTATCAAATTTTTTTCCCATCCCCATCCTCACTGGATAACGGGTATAATCTCGTACCCGTACCCGTGTTCTAACTACTTCAATATTAATTTTTATAAAAGAAAAAAAATTACAGTAAAGAAAACATAATATTATGAAATATTCAATATTAGGAGGATTTTCTTCGATGCCAAATACCTTAAAATAAATTATAATTGTTTACATTTTATATTAGAATACCAAATAAAAT
>Ga0214545_1004585_pt1 | contig 25722 bp, 11 predicted proteins | sample CNSS4metaG_FD_160064 | JGI IMG/M metagenome (GOLD analysis project Ga0214545, IMG submission 160064) | Root nodule microbial communities from cowpea collected in UCLA plant growth center, Los Angeles, California, USA - CNSS4 | ecosystem: Host-associated > Plants > Roots > Nodule | place: USA... | reverse complement strand
TCATAACAATTCATGCATATCATAACTAAGTTCATATTTTAACATTCAAACATAGTTTCATCCATTAGAAACAAAGAAATAACACTCAACTGCAGGGGTTCTCGCCCAAGCTAGAAGGTCTCGCCTATGCAAAAAGGCTCTCTCGCTTAGGCGAGTCATTCTTGCCTGAGCGAGGCTCAAAACAGAGAACAACCCAAACTTTGGGCGAATTCTCGCTCGGGCTAAGCTGTCTCGCTTAGACGAGAGTGACTCTCGCTCAAGCGAGACTGGCTCGCCTAGGCGAGATCTCGCGCAGAAACAGGGGATGAGTTTCTGGTGTTTTCGCTCAGGCGAGAGCTGCTCACTTAGGCAAAAATACCAGATTCCCAATCTGTTCTCACATGCATCAGTAAAGAAATCTAGCACAATCCAAGCATACACTCAATTACACAATTCAAGCACTCATACAACAATCAATCATGCAATTCAAAGTCATCAGAATGATTTATAGATGAAATTCAAGTAAAACAGTTAGCTTCCCTTACCTGTTATCCTGTTTAGACAACTTTATAAATGTCAACGCCTTAAAAACGTCAACACCTCTAACTCCACAGGATGCTCTATCTATACATAGAAACATCACAACAACGATCAAGACATACTGTTATGATGATCAGCAGAGACTCATACTGATGATTAAAACGTTGCATGCAACAGAAAACAGAAAAAGACTAAAGCTTACGCGAACGGAGAAACTGATCAGTCCAATTTGAAGAGCTCGCCGAGAGGATCAATCCTACGATCTCGATTCTTCAATCAGACGACCAAAGAGACAGAACCTCTAGAGAGAAGTCAGAGAACTCTAGAAAAGTGATTTCTAGAGAGATGATGTGTTTTAAAATAATAAAACTCGTTTATAACAATTCTATTTATACTAAAACATTTTAATATTAAAATAATCGAGTCTCACTATTTTTAAATCACTACCACTTTTAAAACGTCATTTTCTAATGTCTTACCATTCAGACCATCCTTCCCCGTATATGTTAACAAGTATGATATTGAAATCACAATTTCAATAAAAATATTGAAATCACAATTTCAATAAAAATATTCAAGTCACTTATAGAAAAGCAAATATGCACATTTATTTGATCATTGGGTTTAATTGAATTAATGTGATTGAGGAAACCAATAGATAAACTAGGTTAACAAATTATTAATATTTTATTGGTTAAAATTTGGTTCTATAATTTTATAATAAATTTAATTAAATCTCTGATTTTTATTTAGTTGAATTGAATCTTTTAATTTTTAAAACTGATTTAATCAGTTCTTTTGATTATATTGAAGCTAAATTTTTCTTAAAATTTATACATCAAATAACTATGTAAATTAATTTTTTTTAATTGAATGATTTAATGTATAAATTATAATGGAAATTTAATTTTAATATAATAAAAAATTTAATTGAATTATTTTAAAAATTAAATTCAACGAAATAAAATTAAAAAATCTAATTAAATTTTTTATAAGAATTATATTATCTCACAAATAGATTGTGAGCATTTGTATACAATATTATTTGTTAGGAAATACAATGAGATTATTATGGTTATTCAAGGAATTATATTCCAACATGTTTTTTTACCAGAAATCATTCAAACAGACAAACAAATAAATCAAAGTGGACTCCGGATAAAGAAAATAAAATAAATATTACTAACAATAAATAAATAGTACTAACAATCTTGTGCTAAAATCAACTTCTGCCATGTATCTATACAAGATATCATTACTGTTTTCTGGACTCTGTTCTGCAATGTCAGTGTGAGTAATTATAAACATAATTTTTTCTTTACTTTAACTTAATTGTTTTATATTTTTGTCCAACTTTACTTCAACCTTATGTCTCATCATGAAATATGGCCATATTGTTGTGAATTATAATTTATAATTTATAATTTACAATTTACCTGTATTCCACTGACTCAGTTTAGGGGAAATTCAGAATTGAATGAGGTGGAGTTTATTACCACTGTCCTCCTAATTTATAATTTTGAAAAAAATGAAAATGAAAAAGAAAAAAAAATATGTTCATATTAAGAAAAAAATAAAAAAAATGAAAAGAAAGTTTAAAAATTAAATTAAAAATAAAATATTTTAAGTACCAAAAGAAAGTAAATTTGACTTTTAAAAAATAATTTTTATTTTCATCTGTATACCTTTAACAACAACAAAAATTATATTCCATTAGTATCAAATTTCTCTTTTGCATCTTTTTTTTGATAGAGAAGGGAGGGTGGATTTGTTGAAAATTTAAAGTGTTCATTTGGTTTGGTCCAGGAAAAGTAATATAAAGCAAATATTTAGGGCCTTCTCCCTGCACCCCAATCTTTCTCTTCTATCCTCAATAATTACGTTTTTCTCGCTCATAAATTTACCTGTTGTTGATGGTTTCATCAAAATTTATTGCGCTACCAGTAACTTTCTTTTTATCTGTGCTTCAGGCTGCACCCCTAACATTTTGCTCCCACGTTCTGTTTTTTTCATTCACTCTCTTCAGACAAAGTTCCCCCGAATCTGCCAGAACCTCCGTAACAACCTCCAGCACCCTAACGAGTACATATGCGGCGTCACCCTCTGTTTCCTCTACCGCCTCAATGAGTCTTAGATCATCAAGCCTCTCATCCCGTCCATCCTATCCAACCTCAAGCATCGCCACCCCGTTGTTCGCTGCAACGCCGTTGCTGTCATGTCCGTCTACAAGCTTCCTCAGGGAGAGTAGCTGCTCGACAGTGCACCGGAGATCGTCGACAAATTCCTCTCCTCCGAACAGGATCCTTCTAGTAAGCGAAACGCGTTTGCGTTTGCGTATCTTATTGTCCAGTAATTCTCTCCCTTTCTGGTAGAGTTGTTGGTGTGGGTGTGGGTGCGGGTGTAGGTGTTGCAGCAGATGGTGGTGGAGTTGTTGGTGTGGTGCGTGTAGGAACTGGTGTTGATGCGTGTGGTGGTGGTGGGGTGGTTGTGGGAGGTTGTGTAGTACGTGGTAATTTGTAACAAGAAAGTAGTACGTAGCTGAATCCAACCACCATCAGTTCGCACCTGTTCATCTACACCGCAGCCACGCCGGAAAGGAGACCGCCCCACCACCGTCAGTTCGCACACCTGCAACGAAACCTTCAGCACGCCTTCATCAAGCCACCATGAACGAACCATTGATGAAGCTGAAGAGCCATGGAAGAGCACCGAGAAAACACTAATCAAACTTAAAAGAAAAAGAAATGGTGTATGAAACAAAATTCGTGATCCGTTTCAGAAAAGTATGAAACGGATCCCGAAATCCGTTTCATAAAAAAACATGAAAATTTATGAAACGGATTTTGGATTCCGTTTCATACTTTTCTGAAACGGATCACAAATTCCGTTTCTGGAAAAAAAATTTAAAATTTGTGAAACAAAATTCGTGATCCGTTTCAGAAAAGTATGAAACGGATCCCGAAATCCGTTTCATAAAAAAACATGAAAATTTATGAAACGGATTTTGGAATCCGTTTCATACTTTTCTGAAACGGATCACGAATTCCGTTTCTAGAAAAAAAAATTTAAAATTTGTGAAACGAAATTCGTGATCCGTTTCAGAAAAGTAAGAAACGGATTCCAAAAGCCGTTTCATACAAAAAAAACGTTAAAAGGATTTCGTTTTTGTTTTTTATCTAATTTAAAGTTTAATTAACATTTAGTTTTATTTATTTTTATAGTTACATTTATTTTTCAAAGAGTTATTTACAAATAAAAATATATATATATATATATATATATATATATATATATATTACTTTATTTTTAGATATATATTAAAGTATATGAAAACATAATAAATAAACAAAGCAAAAATTAAAAAATAATAAAAAATACATTTAAAATTTAAAAAACATATACTTTAAATAAATTAGAAAAAGTTATAATACACTGAATACTTTTTTAATTTAAAGTTTAAGTATTTTTTTTAATTTAATTTATATAAAACGGATTGTGAAATTCGTTTCTTACAAAACGGAAAAAAACGAAACGAATTGTGAAATTCGTTTCTTAAAATCTTGAAACGGTTTTTGTCATCCGTTTCTTAGAATCCTATAATGGATTTTGTCATTCGTTTCATGAAAAATATAAAATAAATGAGACGGATCTCGCAATCTGCTGTACTCTTCTCTGAAGCGAATCTGAAAAACCGTTTTGGCACACATGGAATTGATATTCTTTGGGGTGCAAAGGCCTGCAGCAAAAGCAGATTCATTGGCCGAGTGCAGGGGTACAGTGCAGTTAATATTTTTTACTGTTTTTTCTCTTTCTTCATTGAAGGGTAAAATTGGGAATAAGGAAAGTTTTGGGTACAGGAGAAATGCTTTGGGGTGCAGGGAGAAGCCCCAATGTTTAAGTTTTGTGTAACTTATTAATTTGAATTTAATTTTTTTTTGTTATACACCCCGTTATGCTGTTTACTTGTGTAAAATTAATAATGGTTTTTATCACTTTTGATAAAAAAAAATATATGATCTCATACCAATAATATTGACGTCCCTTAGACTATTATAGATGGTAACATAAGTTTTTTTATAGATGATAACATAAGTTTTTAATCATAAATTTGAAATTTAATTAAGTAAAAACATCATGGAATAAGTTGAATCTTTGCCTGTGAGACTGTGAACAAAAAAATGTGTAAAAATTAGAAAAAAAACGCCTAACATAATTTGAATAAATTTAAATGTCGTTGAAATTTGTTTTATCTCCAATAATCTATTACGTAATTATTATAATTAATTACAAGTTTCTTTTTCATTTTATTATGATAATAATAATAAAAATAAAAATATTATATAATAAAATGACATTATTTTATTAAAAATTATTATTTTATTTATGAGTTTTTCTTTTTTATTTTTATATTTCATTAAATTATTATATTATTTATTCGATTGAATTCTATTATATGGTATATTTTTTAAAAGTGTATACAGTGACTTATTTATATTAGTCTAAGTAATCATCATGACAAATGATTGGTTATATGATACTACTTATGCGTTATTTAGTGAGAGGGTTATTAGGAAAAAAATATAAATATGTGTAACATGAGTCTTATTCTATATAAAGTATTTTATATTATTTTTAACTTAAAATTTCGAAACCTTAAGTTTATGGATCTTTTATTTTATACAACTTTATCACTTTTACATGATATATTGCATAGAATTTTTTTATCTATATTTTATATTGACATTTTATTTTATATGATGTATAATTTTATCATTTTTATTTAACATAAAACTTAGATTTATAGATTATTTTCAACAATTTGATTCTTTGAGGTAGAAAAAAGGTGTGCATATTTTGTATTTAAATTTTGTGGGCACTAAGGTTGAAAAAGGTAGGTGAAGAAAAGAGGAATATGGCATTGTAGTGAGAAAATAGTTGTGTTTAGAAGAGGAGACATTTTCCTCTTTTGAGGTCTGTAATAATCAATGTCAAATCTCTTCTCTACAATCTTCTTCTGGCTAAGGATCACCAACAAAAAACAAAACATATTTATCCGCAAAATTAATACCAATCAAACTTTAATACTTCAATAGATACTAATATTTTTTTGCCTCTGCTTCTTGTTATATTATAGCTCAGGGTCTTTCACTATAATATATAAAAAAGTAAAGATTGCTTAAGAAATAAAAAGGTTTCATTTTTGTAATAAATGAAAATTTTAGATCGAATAGAAATGAGAAACCTCAGTAAAATATAAGAAAAATATATTTAATAATATTGAAATTTAAGATTTTATGTGGAAGATGATATCATTCTACTTATATACATAATTTTTACTTCATTGGTAGTTAATCTTTCTGATTTATCTTTATAAAAAAGAGTTTTTAAAATAATATCAAAGTTAATGGATAAAACTCAATTGTAGTTATGATTAAGGTTTTAAGAATATAAGAACTTCTTAAAAATTTTAAATTAACTAGAAATAAATCGATTAATATAAAAAAATCATAAATATTAAATTTTAAAATTTTGTATTGAATATAATATCAATTCACATATGATACTTTTTGGATTCTTCTAGATGTATCTTTCGAATTTCTTTTAACTATTCTATCAATTGTATATTTTGAAATTTTCTAACTATTCTAACATTTGTATTTTTTTTTCCCGTTTATCTTTTAAAAGTTACATTAATTTATACGTGCACCTGTAAGACAAATATAAGTGGTTCAAATGATTTGAGAGATAAGTATTATTAGCATTTACATTTTTTATTGTTATTATAAATCATTATTGTATAAAATGTATTTGTCAATATTTGTCGACAAATTACATAATTTAATACGTGTTGTTTTTAATGTTAGTGATGTAGAAAATTGTGTGAATGATATTTTATAAACTTTTGACATTTATATTTTAATATCTTGTAGAAAAAAAGTTTTAACACTGATTATAAAATAATGAATGTTGGAATTTTTTATATTAATGTTTATTTTCATTACAAGAAAACTAATATTATTGATGGCTAAAATTCGTCAGTAATATTTAAAATTTATCAGTAAAGCAAAATTATCGACGAATTTTCAAAAATTTGTTGATAAAACTTTTGTTTATAAAATTTACGGTTAGAAATTATATCGATAATTACCGACGAAAATTTTTTGTCGCTAAAATTCGTTAGTAATTACCGATTGAACAATAAGTCGGTAAATATGTCGGTAAATAACACGAATTGGTTTATCTTTTTCCTCCTCTCTCTTTTTTTTGTTCTTCTTACTTTTAGGGTTTATCTTTTCATTTTTGTTCTTCCAAAACCTCTTTCACTCCACCTCGGTAAATTTGTCGTTGTCATTGCCATCGTTATCGTCGTCGGTTCTTGCACCATCGCCGCACAATCACCACGCTGCAACCATGCCACTGCTATGCGTCTAACATCTTCTCCCCTTTTCCTCTTCTTCTTCTTTTCTTTTTCTTTTTCTTTTTCTTTTCTTCTTCTTCTCATATTCCTTTTCTTCTCTTTTGATTCTAACGCATCTTCTTAAGATGAGTTTCTTGTCCTATTTATCGACGGATTGAATCGTCGGTAACAAAATTTTTAAATTATCTATAAATTTTATTAATGGATTTCAAGTTACATAATTGTTAACAAATTTTATTAATAAATATTTTTGTCAGTAATTAAAATATTAAAATTTATCGGTAAAATTCGTCAATAATTTAAATTTATTAACAAAAATACATTAATCAATAATTCAAATTTACCGGAAAAGAAGTAATTCAAATTTATCGAAAGAAGTGCATCAATTATGTAATATATTTATTGTTTTTTATTCATATATCTAGAATCTTATCAATAAATCAAAAGAAAATATCAAATTATATATCTTTTTCATAAAATAAATAACAGAAATATTTAAGTGATATTTAAGTCTTGATATCTAAATAATGTAATATATAAACCGTACCACCATAATATATAATTTTTTTTTGTTAGAGTGTATGGTCTAATCTTTATTATTTTGTAAATTTAAAGTTAAAATTTATAGAGCGGTGGGAAAGATTGAGAGGAAAGAAACAATACTAGAGCAGTGGGAAAATAGTGGTGATACTCATATGCTTTCTCCAATAATTTACTCTCTCAACTTCTTTCAATATTTTTTTGCAATGACTATTTTTGATATCCCTCTTTTAATTAGCAAAAATCATAATCAATCTTTGTTTATTAAAGTATCTTAGCAATGTGGTTGGGGCCTATTAACATTGTTGTCTAACTAAAAATAGATGTGCTCAAAGAATATTTATGATTTTAGCCAAAAAAAAAATTATGTCCAGATTAATGTCTACATTTCAAATAATAACTTGTGTTTAGTTAGAAACGGTTAATCTAAATAGTAGTTAGTGTTCAGTTAAAATAGTTGAATTCAACTAATACTTGTTTTTCATTTGCCAGAGTTAATTTGTGGCGATGAAACTTTATCACTTTGATAAAAAAAAAAATTCAGCTAAGTTATATACTTTTGTGCTTTTAAGTATATTATTTTTAAAACAGATATTTTTTTTATTATATATCAAATTTAAATAGTATTTTTGTATATGATATTTTTTAATAGGTAAAAGTTGAAATATTCCTAAAAGGTAAAAAAATAAATTCAATAAATTTCAATTGGTAATGAAGTAAAACATTTGAAAAGTTAAGAAAGAAACAAAAATATATTTGAATTTTGTAACAATTATAAATTTTCTATCCATTAAAAGAATAATTCAAAGAATCAATGCAGTTAGAACAATACATAAATGCATTATCCTTTTTTATTACAATTTTTTTTATTTCCAATATACTCATTAATTTACTTAAACATAGTTTATCTCATCTTCTTTTGCCCATCTCATCCCATCTTTCAAATAACTACAGCTTAAATTATCCTCTCCCTCTTGAGGCTGCAATCAGTTTATAATTTCTAAAATCTTTCTATATATATATATAGTTTTTTTTTTCCATCTCTAACTATAATGGTTTCAAATCTCTTAAACAATATATCAAATTTAGACAATATCTCATAAAAAAGAAATAAATTTATAGTAAAATATATTAAAATTAATATATAAAAAGATAAAAGTATAAAATAATAATAAAAGTAAATAAATTTTAACTCATCAAAACAAAACAATATAATAAAAATTGAAGACATGGAGGTGTTAGTACATAAGTTTCTGATAATAATAGCAGAAACCAAATATAAATACTTTTTTAAAAATTAGGCACACATATTCTGTATTTTATTAAATATTTGGAGAAAAAAAATAACAAGTAATTTAATTGTTGAAATCATAAAACTTATTGAAGTATAAATTCTTTTCCCTTTCTTGATGGTCATTGATAGAGATTTTTTTGCAATTATTACATACCTGCTTCAAAGTCTTGCATGTTCAATAAGAATTTATGGCACGTGGGTGGATTAATTGAATTATCACATTGGATTTTCAAAATATATTTGATTTTGAGTGAAACATATAACTCTCATGTCTCAGACAGCTTTCATTGTGAAATCTGGAAATCGCACCTTAGAAGATAAGGTCAAACAATGGAAGATAATTTTTCTTTCCTCAAATGGCGGTTAGATAGGACCTCATCTCCAGAGGATATATGCTAAAACTTTATGTAATTTTTTTTTTCTTTTTCAAAGAAAAAAAAACATTATTGACATAACATTGACCAACATCATACTAAATTATGGTGATGTTGCCATCTCTAGAATTGTGAAAAAGTGTGTGAATAAATGCAACCGATGTAATTTTGATGCAATTATCAAGTGATTATTAAAATGTTGATTTACTATTGAGATACAATAATCTTTCTCATGAAACTCTAAAATATGATTTTGATTCTTATATTTTTTTCATCACCATAGAATTTAAAATCTCTTGTTTTTAGTCATTATAAATATTCGAATACATAAACTTTTAAAATTACTATTTATTTACAAATAAGCAAGCAACTTTGGTTTCATAGATATAACTTTATCTATATTTATTTATATACTATTATAAAGGTATTACAAAGAGATTCATACACATTTATTTTCTAATTTTACTTTTAAATGATTGTTTTCTAATTTGATTTTTTTTAAAATTTAATATTTTTAAAATAAAATAAAAACCTATAATAAAAAATTACTTATAAAATAAATAAAAATATATATAATTAAATTATAAAATTATTTTATTTATTTTTATAATTATAGTTATAACTTTTTTATCATGAAAAGTGATAAAAAAGATGAACACAATGCCCATATATGAATACAAACAAATTTAATCTTTAATCGAAGATGTAAAGAAATAGTAACATCACATATGATACAAAAGTTTAAAAGTAGTGATTTTTAATTTAGAGAAAATAAAGCATGTTTTTATAAAAATTAAAATTAAATTCATCCATTTTATATCACTAAAAAACATAAATACGTCTAAACTAAAGTAGATTTCGATTAGAAGAATCTAAAACACATCTTACCTAGTAAGTAGAGTAGGAAACATTATACACTTTACATTCACTAACGTTAGAAACATATATACTAGAACGGTATAATATAGAATTGTTGGGAAGATGCAAGGTGGTTTGTGATTGTAATAAGTAGTGGGTGAAGAGGAAGAAGTTAATTACAGAGATAATGATGAGGAATGAGAGATTATGGTGTGGTTGAAATGAGATTGAAATGGGGGGTGGGGTGTAGTCTGATATGATTCCAGTCAAAGGGAAAGAGGCTCCTATCTCAGGTGATATTTTGAAGGCTGCACCAAGTCAGGGAGGAAACAGCCCAGAAATCACAAAAATGGAAAGAGGAGGGCTGAAGGAAAGGTAATTGAGGAAATTTTTGGGTTAATGAATGAAAGGGTCAGTTAGGTGTGTGAAAATAAAGGAGGAGGGAGCATGTGTTTTGGGGCAGAGCAACAGAGTGTGAACAGTTTTAACCTCAGAGTGCACTTTCCTGACACCTCCTACCTGCCAAAGCGCTAGGCAGAGAGAGAGAGAGAGAAAGACAAGTGCTTTCAATTGCAAGCAAACAACCCCGAACCTCCTTCTACCCGATAGTCTTTTACTTCCACCTTCACTCTACAAAAAAGGTTAATGCATTTTCATTCAGTAGTTTCTTCAAACACTTTATCTTCTTTTCTCTCATGATTAAGGGGTTTGAGAAAGTAATGAGCTTTATAATCAGGATCAAGTTTGGTGAAGTGGGATTGTGGAAATGATTAAGGAGGAGAGACGGGAGGGGAAATTGAGTGTAATGTAACCGAGAATGGAGTGATGAAAGTGAGAGAGGGTTGGGTTTTGGGGTGGGAGAAAATGTGAAAAAGGAGAAAGCATCAATCCGTGGCCAAAAAAAGCAGGATTCAGCTCTAGCCTTGGCCTCCAAATCTATCAATGAGATAGCGCCACGCATGGTGAGGCCAAAAAAGATTAAAAACGACACGTACGAGACTTTCTCTTATTCAAAAAGTTACCATGCCATGCCCTCCCTCGGATTGCAAAACAAAAGAGATTGATATAGGCACAGCCACTATTGCTCGGCAGCTTACACTTCACATAATCGGATGGATGGCACTGTTTTCCATGAGTGATGTGGAGACAGCAAAACCAAAGATGCATGGACTAACATGCATTTCATTTTAATTTTTCTTCTTTCCTTTGTACATTTGTTTATGGATTTCTGTAAAGATGTCAGAGACAAAGGCAGCTGCAGAGAAAAAAACAGAAGCAACAGAGGTGCAGTCATTATAAGAGCAGACTCACTCACTCACCCATCCAGCACATTAGAGAAATAGAGAGAGGTGGCAGAAAGCCAGAAGCATCATCAGACTATCACACCCATTACTATTATCCATGCACAGGAGAAGAATCTGCACAAAAATTACTATCACCCCACCTAAACAAAATTAATCCCTCTTCACTTCATTCTTTCAAATCCTATATCTTCTTCCTCCTCTTCTTCACTTCACCTCACCACTATTCACACAAACAAACACACTCTTCCTTCTTCTTTCTGTCAAACAATGATGAGTGCAACTGCAACTGCAAGTGCCAGGAATAGGTCTCCTTTCACACCATCTCAGTGGCAAGAGCTTGAGCAACAGGCTCTTGTTTTCAAATACATGGTCACAGGAACACCTATCCCACCAGATCTCATCTACTCGATTAAAAGAAGTCTCGACTCTTCGATTTCTTCAAGACTCTTTCCACATCATCCAAGTAAGTCTTTTGCAGTTCTGCTATCTATCGATTTTGAGTCCATGGATAACTTTTTTTTTAAAAAAAAAAAAAAAAAAGGAAAGATACGCTGGTGGTTATTATTATATGTCTACTTTTTATGAGGGACAAATAAAATTTAGAGCCTGGTTTGTTGTCATAACTCTGGCTGCAGTTGGGTGGGGATGTTTTGAAATGGGATTTGGCAGAAAAGTAGACCCAGAGCCAGGAAGGTGCAGAAGAACAGATGGCAAGAAATGGAGATGCTCAAAGGAAGCATATCCAGACTCCAAGTACTGTGAAAGACACATGCACAGAGGCAGAAACCGTTCAAGAAAGCCTGTGGAAGTTTCTTCAGCAACAAGCACCACCGCCACCAACACCTCCCAAACAATCCCATCCTATACCAGAAACCTTTCCTTGGCAAACCCCACCATAACTTCACCCTCTTTCCCTTTCTCTCCTTTGCCCTCTTCTATGCCCTGTGACTCCCAACCCTTTTCCCAATCCTACCAAAACCCTTCTCTCAATCCCTTTTTCTATGCCCAATCAACCTCCTCTAGACCCCCAGATTCTGATTTTCCACCTCAAGATGCCACTACCCACCAGCTGTTCATGGACTCTGCTTCTTATTCTCATGATGAGAAGGATTACAGGTTTGTTTTCTAAAAATACTACTTTGTCCTTTTATCATTTTATTTTGGTCTTCAAATGAGTCTAATGATATATGGTGATTGATTCATTGCTTTTGTGAATTATTAAGATCAAGATGTAATCTTTCTGATGATTCTTGCAAGCAGGCATGTTCATGGAATAAGGGAAGATGTGGATGAGAGAGCTTTCTTCCCAGAAGCTTCAGGAACAGCGAGGAACTACACTGACTCGTATCAACCACTATCAATGAGCTCCTACAAGTCCTATTCAAACTCCAGCTTTCAGAACATCAATGATGCCACCAACCAAAGACAGCAAGAGCAACAACACTGCTTTGTTCTGGGGACTGACTTCAAATCAACAAGGCCAAGCAAAGAGAAAGAAGCTGAGACAACAAGCCAGAGACCCCTTCATCGTTTCTTTGGGGAGTGGCCACCAAAGAACACAGATTCCTGGCTAGATCTTGCTTCCAACTCCAGAATCCCAACCGGTAACAATGAACAATGATCATGCTGCTTCCCCACTCTCATTATCATACCCTTTTTAATATTCCACTTCATGCTTACCTATAAAATTATTTGTACTTATGTAGTCTCCTTTATCCTTGGCAGATGAATGATGTTTTTTCTTTTGTTATTATGAGCTGGTGGATACGGCCAAGAGAGAGAGAGACTCGTTGATAAAGATCAGTTTTTTGTGGCTGGGGTGATTTTCTTTTACAAAAGGTGTGATGTTATTGTGTTAAGTGGGGGACCACATCAGGATTTGTGTCTTTGCTTTGCTAGATATTTATATATGCTTCTTTCTTCCCCTTGAAGAAAAGTTAAAAAAAAAAAAAAACATGTCTCAGATTTGCACACTATGTTGTTTGACTGGAAAGCATATTAAGTTGCTCTGCAGTCTGCTTTATAATGGGTGGTAGCAAGGACAATTCAAATAAGCTCTGATGTTTGTGTTTCTTCTGAACCTTGTTATGTGCATGGACCCAGTAGTAGGGAACATGTGCAATGAATATTTGCATACAATACCACCACTATTAGGATTATTAGTGAGGACACTTTCCAACAACAACAACAACCAAACTCTCTCTTACTCATCTAATGGACTAGGGTATAGACACTGCAGATTCATATCAGGCTTTCAAGCTTTTCATCATTACTTCCATTGAATATTAGATTTTTTTTCTCTGTTTCATTGAACCGTAAACGTGGGTAACTGCTAAACCTTAATCAAACCTTCTAACCTCAATCATTATCCAAGTTAAATAGTCTTACACGACAATGTAGGGAGTAAAAATAAAGTGTTTGCAATTGCAATTTTGGAGTTGTTCAAAGTTGTTTTAAGAAGGAAAAGTAAGTCACAGGAAAACTACAAAAGAGTACTATGTGCCAATTGTACTGCATATTATTCCCTTCCCATAGGGGTATTTACTTATTTGCAAATTACAGTTCACTCCTGCCCCCAACTTTATATCCTTTCGGATATATTCCAAGTGAATGATTTTTGTCAAAATTGTAAATTCCACTACCATCTCAGAAATTGGGTTGGTCGTCTGATTTTTTAGGTGAATCAATAATTGAAAGGGAGTGAGACTTCAAGCCTAAAATCAACTTTATCCAATCCAATGTCTTGAAAACTAACTATAAATGCTTCATTTCTTTTCAATTTATATATACTACGTCCTTGTTTTCATTTTAAGCTGAATTACACTCAATTAACTTCTTTTAGATTCATTCAATAATGGAATAATTAAGTGTTTTCTGTGGATGTGGTTACTTTATATATCTTGATTTTCCATAAAGATACCATGTAAATACAAACATTGGAATGCATGGCTGAAACAATCTCAAATATTATATGCAACAAGATATCACTGTAAGCATGTAATCAAAATCCTAAGTATCTTTACTGTTCCTTTTGTTACTTATGTGGTGAAGAGAAAAACAAAACTGGCCCAAGATACCCATCATGCACCTTTCTAAGCTATCAACATCACATGATTGTGAAGCTTTGGAGTCAAATAGTATTAATGAAATACATTATCGGAGCTGAAAAATATTGTTTAATGATGAAGAAAAACAGAGTGTGATTTTAAGGAAAAGGGAAAATGTTGTAGTGAAGTTGCATAAAGAGAAATGATAAATGAAAAGATGGAAAGAGAAGCATGGGTTGTGGAATTGAGAGAGCAAATGATGATTGTGTGGCATGTTATGTTGGTGGTAAAGTTGCATAAAGAGAGAATTCTAATGTGTGTTTGTGTCTTTTATTTTTAAAGCATCAAGAGCAACTAGTGCTTTTCAAACGTGAATTCTCAAATCAATCACTTTCATCACCTCTAGGAATTTCAACAAAAAGAGACCAAACAACAGATTCCCTTCTTTTTCTTTATTTTTCATTTAATGCAACATTCGTCATACAAATACAAAACTAGTAAGAGTAGTATGAAATAGCATTCAAAAAAGAAAATGGATGATATTGCAACCATCTTATTGAAAACAAATACAATAGTGACAATGAAAATAAGTAAGTTCTTAGTTTCCAAATTTTCTTTTTTAATTTATAGTATAAGAGTATAATTGATGTGAAGAATTCCATTTTATTAAAAAAAATAAAAATCTACCATCTTATTTAATGTAAAAAAATAAACATAAATGAATGTTAAAAACATTTTTTTTCACAGTAGTATCTGTGTATGAATAACTAATTTTTATGAAAATTTCCTTCCCTCGAATCCCATTTTTCTATTCAGAGATTTAAAATTGTATTTGAAGTGTCAAAATCATTATACTCAAATCAATGACACGTTAATTGAGAATACTATGTTATAAGTGAGATAAAAAGAACTGTTTTCATTAATGCAATATTTTACAATTTGACATTTGTTCTCGAATATTAATTAGAATTAAAGTAATTTTGACACTATATAATTTTTAAAATATATAAAAATTTTTGTTTTTTTTTTTTTTTTTTTCCTTTTGATCCTAGTTTTTTTTTTTACCTTTTGTTGAAGTCCTCCGAAATTGGATTGTAATTGCAGCTGAAATTGGGCCACATCATGATAACAAAATTTGTAGTTGTTATATTTTTTGTGTCACTTGTAGTTCCAGTAGAGTACTATATAGTCCAAGTACAAACATATAATCATATCATTTTAGAAAATAAAAAAAGTAGGTTAAAATATGAAGTTATGTAATTAGGAAGGAAATTCAAAATGTCATAAACGTTAATGTGAATATAATAGGAAATGAAAACATTGTAACAGAAAAGTTTATCTGAGCAAACTTTTTCATAAGAGAAAAAAATTGAAATTAGGTTTTTCATCAGTTAAAGTTAATTAATGTACGAACTAATGTTCATATATGTTTTTTCTTCTTATTTTTATTTTTTGTAAACTGTTTATGGATAAACTCAAAATGCTTAAAGACAGATGATAGCAGAACATTATTACAATGAAACACAGTGCTACAATTTCCACATGTTTGATTACACATTTCGGAGTGATTTTGAGCTAAATTCTAAGTGAAATGCAAACATAAGCTTTATCATTGTGCAATGATTTTCTCTGACCTGCACAAGTAATGAGGCAATCAATGTTTTGGAATAACTGTAATTATTTATTTGAGTCAAAAATGGATCATTAATTGAGAGAAAAACATGAGTAACAATTTGAGACAATGATTTGGAAAAGTGATAAATTGTTTACTCGAGTCAAGATACTATATTGATGGATCAATAAATGAATGAAGAACTAGTCAAGTAGAAATTTGAAGCAATGCTTTAGAGAATTTGGATACTCTCTGTGCCAAGTTGAACAAGGAATGAAATGAATGATATCAAACACCCATTTACCTACAATTTTAACACCAAACGACCTACGCAATTTATGTTTCGTCAACAACAAACGCAAAACCTTAACTATTAAAACTCCCAGAATGACAAACAAATTGAAATGCCTTTCGTCAAGCACCATTATCATCTTCCTTTCCATAGCTCAAAAAGCAATATTAAAATCTACAAAACATTCATTCAGGAAATTTCAGGCTATTCACAAAATTTTCAACTTCTTTTCATGTATATAAGCATTTGCTACTTCATAGAAATGCTACCATTGATTGTTGATCTAGTTGGCACAAGATAACATCCGAAAGATAACTTTTAGCTTGTGAGAAGTTTATTTCATCCTTTTCTCTCTTAGAAGTGTTTTTAGAAAATTTTGTCCCTAAGATCCTAGCCAGTAAACTTCTTCACAAGCTAAAACTAACTAATACATAAGTTAAGAATCTAATTTCGGATTAGCTAATACGAGTGAACTTACTCAGATTAACTTATCTGTGAACAAATTTTAACTTAAAGCTGAAGTTTCTTTAACTTTTCTTTCATACTTTCTTCTTTTAAAAATACTTATGAAAAAGTTTATCAAACAGACACTTAATATTTGAATTGGAAGAATAATAGGATATGAACAATCTACCTGGTGGCAAAAGATATTACCGTGTACGAGAGCTCTCCTCTTAGTGTTGTGCTGATGGGATGTGACTTGAATATTCTGCTATAGAGAGACTGTGTACACCCATATCAATCATCAGTACAATCAATAATTCTGGAATAAAAGTTTATTAAGATCGTTCTTCACAAAATTGAACAAATCCCAAGGGGTGAACCGTAGTTTGCAAGTTTATTGAGGATGAACATTTGTGACACTGCAGAATGTTGCTATTATAGATGATTCATTGCAAGTAAGTTTATGTATGCAAGTTAGTCATATACATTTTGAAAGTTTCTAAATCTACCATGTTTCCCTTAATGAGGTTGATTTATTAAGACCTGTAAGCGCAATGGAGAAGAATCATATAAACATAATACTGTCATCTGCTTCCAAGAACATACAAGATGTAGTAAATGATAGCATGCACTAAAATCACCCATTACCTTCTCTCTATATAAAAATTCTTCGAAACAGGAACCTGAAAACATTTTCTTAGTAACTATAGTAGGGAATAAAACAATGTCACAAAGTTCAAAAAATGTCGCTAGACAAACTACCAGAGATGCTATAAATGATAAACTTGCGAATTTATGCTTGTTATGTGGCATCTAATTGCAACATACCATATAATGTGTAGCAGAGGTTATCCCAAGTTAAACAGCATTATGTACATTGTCTAGACAGGTTATCCCTACAAAGGGCATCCTCCAAAGGCACAATTCTAAAATCATATAATGAACAATCTCGAGACATAATACTACATCGGGAGGTTTCAACCAAATTAAGGTTCAATTGATAACATGTTTGAAAGTACTTTTAGAAGTAAGAAATCAAGTTTTGGAACGTAGAAGCTACAACTGTTAACTTCTTAAAACCACATTCAAGATGTCAAACCCAAAAACATGCCACAAAGTCTTCTTTAAAGCCAGTTAGCAGTTAATTTTACTTCAGATGGCAAAGCAGAACGTCATTTCTATCAAGAAAAAGAAGAAAAAGGGTAATCGTTTAAGGGTGTGACAAACATTAGGCGAAATATTCTATATTTCCATTTGAAGTTGGAACATAATTACAAATCACAACATTTTTAATATAATGTAGTACTGGAGAACTCTAGACACAAGGACAATACAACAACATCGAACAAACAGACACTGAATGGAGGAGAAAAAACAAAGAATATATAAGATTCCCATTGTTAATTCTTTAAGGATTCCTAGCATCATTGTACACTGAACATGTTAGAAAAAAAATCAAATTAGAAAGAAAAAAAAGGTACATGAGGGCTGCTTTTTCTTTCCATTATAAGCCAATGTAATGGAACTAAGGGAAAAAGTGGCAACACAGCATGAAACGTGAACTAGCAGTACCAATATACACAGTAACGTCAAGGGCCGAAATGATGGCATCAATTGCACACAATTCATGTTCCAATAATTTCTAAAATCATGGGTGTCTTTCCGTGCTTGCCTTTTCATGTTCCTTCCATAAGATTCTGTAAAATCCAACCAATATTCCCCTTCTCCCAACCATTACGCAACAAAGAATTTCAACCCATTAAAATTATAAATTAAAATGAATTGATAAGAATCTATTTCAAGAACAGCTCTCGTATCTGTCCTCATCGCTATTCAAAAGTTGTCTTCTCTTTACTACTAAGTACCCAACCATGCCAACTTGCATGATTGCCGCAATGCCAGCAAACAAAAGTCCAACCTTTTTCCCCGCATTCAGCTTGGGCGGCGGTGGCGGTGCGTGCACATGGTGGTGGTGGCGGTGGTGCATGAAACGTTGCGGCTGTGGCGCACCCATCTCGTCAGAAAGGGGAGGCAATGATCCGGGCGATGGAGCAACTAAACGTGTCCCAGGAAGTGACGAAGGAGGCGGAGAAGACGATGGTGGAGGTGGAGGTGGAGGTGGTGGCGGTGGCGGTGGGGGCGGGGGTGGAGGTGGAGGTCTGGACACCATAAAAGCCGGTGATCCTGATTCAGCGCCACTCCTCCCATTTTGTCCCTGGGATTGTGCAGTAAAGACATAAAAGCTAATGGAAATGCCAATAATCAAGAAACCAAAGCGCGAAAACGTTGAATCCATGGGTTTTGAAGAACCAATACGAATCTTCGATTAAGGCTTCAAGTTTTAGGGGGGATTGCTGCGCATCTACCCCCTTTTGCGTCGGGGGATAATCCGATGAAATCAAAGGATCCCTTTGAATCTATAACTTCCAATCGAATTAGCTCCGGCGCAAAATCCTGGTTTTCTTGTTGTTCGTCCGGAACATGAACGTACCTCCAAATTGGCGGCCTTAGGGTTTTTGCGATTCAGGACCCAGAAATTAAAAGAGTAAAAATGTGTGACGGTTCTAAACAATTGAAACAAAAGGGTGGGTGAATCTGAAGAGAGTTTTGGAATTAGACCCAGAAGGAGGTGGATCAAATTCCTCTCGGTCTCTCTCCCCACCTTCTCAGAAATGGAGGAGGAACGAATCCAGTTGAGAAGGGAGAGAGAAAGAGAGAAGAGAGAGACAGAGAGAAGGGAGAGAGAATACGCGGGGTTCAACGGTTGGCCTAATTTAAGCGAGTAATGAGGTTGTAACATGAAATCTTTCTACCTGTCATGACTCACGAAGACAGAGGAAGTTAGAGAGAGATTGCGACATGACGTGTCATAAATGGTGGGCCCCTATATAGTAAGGTATTATTTAATTTTGTAGGACCTTTTTGGTATAATACCCATGGATGGGTGTGATGTGGAGGGCCTCCTCCTCTTATCCTATGCTTCCCTCCATTATATCATATCCTTCATATATCCATATTTTATACATATTTCTCTTAATTAATATATATATTTGTCTCAAATATAATACACATTATTTATGGATATCATGCATATAAGGAATTTGATGCGAATTTACAAAATTTTAAGATTTATAGAATTATAACAAAATATTAGAGTTTCATAATTATAATATAAAATATTATAAATGTTGGAAATTTTTAAGAATTATAAAAATATTAGATATATGAGACATTTAATTGATATAAAAAATATATTAGAGAAAGAAATTTGTTATTTTATTTTATTTATATACTATATATATAATAAATGTAATAGAATATAAAATATTTACGATATCTTAACTTTGATTTTTTTATTCTAACATAATAACTAATTTTTAAAATTGAAAAAGATTTTAAAAGCAAATTTTTTTTTCTAGAAACTAATCTAAATTAAAAAGATATTAAATAAATATTTCCAATCATGAATCAAGTAATAAATCGTAAAAGAGATTGAGCAAACTATAAATGACATCGTCAATCCAATGATAAGAATTTGAAGTTGACCAATGCGATGTCATCCTTAGATCATTTAAAAAATGTTATCAACTTTGATATTAATATGAGTGAGATAAAAGATTCTTTTTATTTATCATTAGATCAGTTAAATCAAGTTCAATGTATACTCTTCCTCTTCACCCTCATCACATGTCAATCAACAATTACACGTGAACAAATCAAGACTAGTCGTTAAATAACTTGACGTGATTTTTTATTTTTTTAAATAAAATTACAAAATTATAGATCCGAGAAATTTTTCCTTTAAAATACATATTAACGATTCGACATTTTTCATAGCCATCAAGAAAGATATTGTTGTAATTACAACAACAATAATATTAATACAAACCACAAATCATCAAAATATTCATATATTTTGTTTATTAGAACTATCATGATATGTAATTATTAGCTCTTTAAATGAATTGAAGCATATTTTATCTAACAATCTAGATAAATCTTCAAAAGGTTAATCCAATATCGACAACTTTTTTGTGTTGAACTATCTACTTAATACTAGATAATACATGAAACTCATGAAGGATCGATTATATTTACTAAATCAAAACTTTAATCAGTTCACAATAAACCAAACTCCTTTAAATCTTAATTTAACAAAATTTTCATGTTTATAGTCTCATTTAAATTTAGGGAAAATATAAAAAGTTTATATATATATATATATATATATATATATATATATATATATATATATATATATATATATATATATATATATATATATGTAGATCTTATTTTTTAAATCTTCCTTTCATGTTCTTTAAAATTTATTATCAATATAATAAGATCTTTAAGTTATCATATTGTTTAGTTAATTAGGATAAAAACTATTTAAGTTTTCTATACGGTATCTAACGTAAAATCCCCAAATAAAATCCTCAAATAATATGTTTATTAATCAGACACCAAGTTACCCTTCTACATATCACCTCACTATGTTCTTCTTCTTTTGTTCACCTCACCCAGCAAAAGATTCTTGTGTAAATACAATACACAGCGCCAAACAAAAACCCTTTGGCAACCTTTGCTGGTGAAACCTTAATTGGTCTTTTCAAGAGGTCTGAACTAATGAAGGGAAAATTGCTGCAACTAAGCAAAGACAAATAAAAAACAGTGAAAGAATGAAATATACCTTCATAGAAGCAACAACCTTCTCGACACGAAGTGCCTAGCCTCGATCTCAATCTCCTCCCAACATAACAATGCAACGGTGGCATCTAGGTATCCAGCGGTAAGAATCACTACAAACACTACCACAATCATTGTGCTCTGGGATCTCCATCAATCGCAAGAAAGAAGAGAGGGATCTAGGATTCATGATTTGGGGATGAATAGAGAAGAGGATTTGCGGATGAACGAAGTAAAGTGTATGCAGATGAATGGGTGACAAGAGTGAACTTTGAGGATGAACTTCGCTGGTGAGTCAAGACGAGAGTAAACTTCTCAGGATGAGTGAAGACGATATTGAACTTCCTCGTGACTACGGAAGAAAAAGAAGGAACGACTAACCTAAACCTAAATGTTTAGGATTTTTAATTTTCAATAATTAATTTTGTTTAAATTTGTATGTAAACGTAGTAGGTAAAAACTTTTTTCTTTTAATTATCTACGGATCCAATTCACCTTACTTACAGATAATATCCTTTGTAAAAATTTATGCTCTAACTCGTAAAATTTACATACAAAAACTCAGGAAGAAATTTTTTTCCCCTCATTACCTACATAAAAATCGGTATGTAACTCAAATTTACATACTCATAGATAAAATTTGTACGTAATACTTAATTTACCTATGAATCTAAATTCATACGTAATTATCAATAAATAATTTATAATTTTCTTATAGTGAACTATATAAACAATCACATAACTAATTAGGGTGAAATAATTTAAAGTACCCTTTAATATAAAAGCATATATGTTTAGTCTAAACTTGAAGATAAATTCTAGTTCATGGTTTAAAGTAAATTATTAAATTAGTTGTAGAAATTGTATGTATTAAATATTTTAGTTTCTAATTTTCTTAAAGGTTTCTATTGGTTTATTTCTAGGTATGTTATTGGTTTGGGTTTGATAAAATTTAAACAAACGCATTACTTAATCTACTAAAAAAATATTAGATTTAATTAGGTAAAATTTATGTATTTTTTATGTTAGACTCAATCTAACTCGATACATTGTTAGATCAACATTTTAAAAGTATTTATTTACTTTTTTCTTATAAATGATAATTTTAAAGTATCAAACAAATTAAAAAAATAACATTTTACGAAAAAATAATTCAAGATTTAAAGTAAATCAACTAAGTTAAATTATACCAGGTTTAATCAAACTAATTCAAAACATAAAAAAACAAATAGATAATGTAATTTGTCCATATCATAATACAAGAGTAAATCTTAGATCGAGTCTCATATCACTCATACTAAATTTGTATTAAAGTAAATCAATTTAAGTTGAGTTGAGTTTGACACTATCAAAAGTAAAACTCAATCCAATTTAATTGAATTTAATTGACTAAGATTGAGTAAGGCGATAACCTAACTCAATAAGTGCTCTTACTCAAAATATAATACTTTAATATTAAATTATATAATAACAATAATAATAATAATTGAAACTCTTAACGCTCAATATATATAAAAATTATTTACATATTAAAATATATCATGAAATTATTTGTAGGGTCTTTTCGGTATGTGGATCCATGTGATAAGACAGGTAATGTTTGCAACGTCCCTTTGCTTCGTAGAGATCATCATTGCGCATTGGTTCAATGATTTGGCCGTTCACGAATTTCAACTTGTTCTTCAAAGTTAACGCCTTTCTCATAGATCTACTTCACGCATGATAATTGGAACAATCCAACTGAGATGTAACAAGAAGAATTCCAGGATTTTCTCATGGATGTAGATAATATGGATGAGCAGGATTTTGGGGATCTTCCAAGATTAAAGAAAGAAAGAAAGAAACACGTAAACAAAAAGATAGGAAGAGAAAGAACTGGGAGAGGAGCAACAATGGAGCAGAGCGGGTTAACCCACTCTGATACAATAAAAAGTTATGCGCCCATGATTGCAAGAAGAGAAGAAAGAAACTTAGGGACGAGAAGTAAGGAGCACCGATGTCTGAAAGGAAGAGGAGAATATGATTATTATTTCATGAAAAAATGTAAAGCACAAGAGTATATTTATACATAGAAAGATGGTTTGATAAAAGCAAACCCATAGATAAAAAAACACTAATAAAACAAAAGTGTGCAATAGGCTTACTTAATCAACGGGTTATACGGGTTCGAGCTAGGTTGGACTCACTTAACCCACAACTCACTTACTTTTTTAAAAACATATTTTCTATCCTTGAACCAGAAAAGAAATTCTAATTTCATTGCTTTCTCTCTTACGTTCACATAATCAAAAAGCTACTCAAACAAAATCGCCAAAAACTACCACGGCTTAGTTGTTTGCCTTCGTTGAACACCATTGTGTACTTCTTCCTGAACTAGTGGATTTTTTATATTGTCTCCATTTTCGAGGGTGTGCTCCTTCATCGAACACCATTGCTCTGGTTCATGGTCTGTTGTGTTCTCCTTCATCGAACACCTATGTTCTAGTTCGTGGTCCGTCGATCGCGTTCTCCTTCGTCGAACACCACTGCTTTGGTTCATGGTATGTCACGTTCTCCTTCGTTGAACACCACTCTAGTTCGTGGTTCATTGCGCCTGGTTCATGGTCCATGCATTGTTCATGCTCCTCTGTATCTCTATGGCAGTCCATTGTCACTCTTCCATCACACTTTCATAAGTCCTTCACCTGCCTATGTTGCCTCATGCGCTTTTAGTTTCAACGGTTTGTAAATGATTAAAAAAATAATTTTTATTTTTATGAGTTAGTGAGTCAACCTACTTAACCTATAAACTAATGATGGGTTGATCTAGGTTGTACAATTTTTGGCTCACTAGAAACTATATCGGGTTGGCTCACTCATTTCTAACCCAACTTGTGGTGAGCCAACCCGAGTCGGGTTGGCTCACTCTGACACTCCTAGTTGGGATTGGGACAATGACGACAATTGGTCTAGGATTAGGGTTGAAATTTATTACACTTAAAATTTATGATACATAAACATCGTACAAGTTATATTTCAGATTTACAATGAATATTTTATATTTTTGATAATTTTTCAACAATAATTAAAATCTGATTTCAAATAAAATTAAAACAAAAATAGTTGAGATTTCTTTTCATCTCAAATGTTTTTCTTTGTTTGAGATAAAAGATGAAAGATTAAAAAGGAGAGAAGGATAAACAAGAAGGGAAAAATAGTGAAATCTTGACGTTATTAAGATTAAGTAATAAGAGTAGAAATGAATGAAAAGATTCATACATTTAGTAATTATCTTTTAAAATTATTATCTAATTATGATAAAAACTTTAACATTTACAAAATATTTATCATGTAATTATATTTATATATAATTTTTTTTTTACAATTTTTTTCATCTTTATGGGAAATGTATGATAGGTGTTTCTCTCTTTTTGGTGATATTTATCTTTTTCCTACTTTTCTTGTTATAATAGGTAGTTCGGAGAATAGAACATTATTACAAGAAAATTAAGAAAAGTAGTGACGACTTTAAAGACAGTCTCATCTATCACGACAATTGTACTGGGAGCTTTAACATTCTTTTGTTTTGGTTGACAACAAAGTTGAAAGAGTTTGTCAGAAGGAAAGGTAGCGTGGTATGTGAAAGCGGCAATCGCGATTGTCAAGAAGGAGAGACAAGTATTGAAGCAGACAGAACTTTCCGCGAAGAAAGGATGAAGGAGAACGAAGACCTAGGTCAGAAAATAAAGTTTGTAAATATGTGAATATTGTTGATATTTTACGAACATTTTGTCAATTCCTACATATTTTGTGCATAATTTTGTTAATATTGTGTTGCAAATTCATAGCGAATGCAATAAAAGATACTTGCTCCTTCTTATTTGTACGGTGATAAAGGCATTGGAGAGAATATGACTTTATAAGATAAGACATTCTTTAATTAAGGTTCCAATCACACCAACACCATCACCACTATGTAGTAGCACTGTTAGAATTATGGTGCTTGATTTAGTCCCACATCGCTTAGAATAGTGAGATGTGGTTCTCTATTTTACTATATAAGAGACTCTATGTAAAGCTTTAAGATACACCAAAAATACAAATACTTCCTAGTGTAGTCGTGGACGTAGGCATACACATTGTAGCCGAACCATGTTAAATTCTCTGTGTCTATTTTTCTCTCCTTTATTCTTTCCTTTATTGCCTTGTTCCTAACAATTGGTACCAGAGCCATTTTTCTTAGTATGCTCTGTGGTTGCAGCATTGTCTGATCTTCCACATCAGAAAAGATTTGGTTTCTATTTTTTTCTTCTTGGGGATCTCAGTTTAGAGAAGTAGTGGGAGCTTTGGTC